>QWBY01000014.1_pt1 | contig 259435 bp, 233 predicted proteins | sample 1972471 | NCBI WGS metagenome assembly QWBY01 (sample SAMN09866722, study PRJNA288562) | Human gut metagenome isolate term6_stool, whole genome shotgun sequencing...
AAACAAATATTTTGTTAGAAATGAAAAAAAGATAAACAAAGAAAACACGGAAACGGTTAAGCAGGACGACGGAACCAATGTTTTGTTAACAAAGAAGGTCCAGCCTGACGGTAGTACAACATATAATATTTATTATGATCGTCAGACATATACATTGTTATTTGAAAAATTCTGCATTGATGATCCTAACGAAGGTTTTCCGGCTAAAGAAGCAAAGATGGTGCTTCCCGATGGAACAAAATATGATTCTACTAAGCAAGTGAATAAACCATATAATTTTGTTGCGAAGTTCGGCGAGAGAATGAAAAAATGGCCTAACGATATGTGGCTTATTGAAAAAGGTGGAATTGATTTTGATCCAAATCGTAGTTTTATAGGCTGGCAGTTAAATACAGAAAATAATGGAAATCTCGACCAAAGTCTATATCTTGACACACCGCCATACTGGCTAACATCAAAGGATTTTATAGATAGAGATTTTTCTGAACTAGATCCAGCGGTAACGCGTGCGACTCATTCAACTTCGACGGGAGACTTACTGCCTAAGAGAACTATTTCTCTTGGACCATGTTCAAGTGCAGAGGATCAATTCGCTATCTACTATATGGAATATATATTTGAGGGAGTTGATGGTGCTTTACACTATAATCCTGATATGTCATATACCAAGATTGATACATCAGGTGGATACTCATATCCTGCTCCTGGCATTGTAGGATTCAAGCCTAGATATGATGCAATTGATCCAACAGACGATGCATTGAATCGCCCTTCTAAGAGAAAAGGTCATACGGAAGATCTCTCGGAGCTTACTTTTGATGAGCTTGGCAACAAATTAGATGAATCTGAAAAAGATAGAAAAAATAGTGAAAAGTCCTTCTTTGAACCTATTGCTCAGAATGGAATCAACGGTGTTGCTTTCAAAGATATTCCTAAATATCGCTTTGCATTTACCTATGAACGTGAGAAATACAAGATATACCTTGATACGAATCCGTCAGATATAAATGAGCATTCTGAACTTGCAAAGAAAAAGCTTGCAAGTGGTAAAGATGCAACTGTTTCTGATGTATATTATGATATGCCTCTCAGAGAACTAAATCTTGACGAGAAATATAAGCTTACAGAGGAGGATAGACCTGCCAATGTGCCGGATGATTTCGTTTTCAAGGGCTGGGCGATGGACCCTCAGGGTAGCAAGCTGATTAAAGACACTATTAAGCCAGCTAAAAAACTTGAGGCTGAGATTGCTGGTAAGTATGAAGAACTTGCTAAGAATTCTAAGGACAAGGATAAGAAATACAAAATACAGAATGAAATAAAAGAATTAAAGGCTAAGCTTGCTGATGCTGATGCTAATATGCCTAATTATGATATAGTTCTTTATGCAAAATGGGGCGAGCCTGATAAAACATATAAGGTTAAATTTGATCCTAACCAAGGAAATCTTTCAGATATATACCCTATGGATATCGCAACCTTCAAGGATGGTGACTTAATTCAGACATCTGGAGATCAGACTGTATACAAACTACCTGAGAAGCTCCCGAACGAAGGCGATGTACAGGTTTTCAATGTTAAAAGCAGAACAAAAATCAAGCAACCGAAAGAGCCTAAGCGAAAAGGTTATGACTTCCTTGGCTGGGAGCTAATAAGGCATAAGAATGACGGCTCTGTTGACACATCATATATGGATAAATATGGTGTGCCCGAGTTATATGCTTTCGACAATGAGGTCGTAGAAGATGCATATTTGAAGGCAATATGGGTTAAGAACGATTTACTTGATATTCCGGTAAAACATGTTTTACTCGATGAGAATTTCAATGAGAAAAAAGGTGCACTTCCGGATTCAACTGTTCACAACAAAAGAGTTGGCGAATATGCGGAGGCTACTGCTAAATACCAAGGCGAAGACTATCTAACTATACCTGAGGCTGAATGGGATAAGCTTGCCGAAAAATCTACCGATTATAAAGAATACCTAGACAAGACAAAGAGAACAAATAGATATTCACAGGTATTAAAGGTGGAACCAGAAAAGATAGAGAAAAATGGCGCTTGGGTGGACAATCCTAAGGCTGAAAATAATTACTTCATGTTCTTCTACAGAGAATTTACCAAAAGACATTACAAGGTGAACTATCTAAGCACTACAGAAGAAGATGAGATTATTAGCACTCCTCAAAGACAGCTTTTCTATGATGTCAATGATGATGGCGAAATGATTGGAATCAACGGTGTTAAGTCTAACGAGGTGAACTTCTATTACAAGGACATCAGGGTAATTAAGCGCAAAACACCTGATGCAAAAACACCAGACGGGTATCACAGGGTTGTATTCAAAGCAGACCGGGATGGTTCCTTCGGTAAGGATGCCGAGGGTAAGCCGATCAAAGAAGTCTTCTACGACGTGATTGATGAATTGGAATTCCGCAATATTCCCGTTCCTCAAAAGCAGGATGCCCAGGGAACGCTTCTGCCCCCGGTGATTACACCGGATCCGAATTGTGAATTTGTCGGTTGGCAGGACCGTCCCTTGCTTGATGGCAACACCGTTATCCGGACGGACTACACCTTTACGGCTAAGTTCAAACCCTTGAAGGACGTCATCGAGATTACAACGGGGGATGAAAAGCTTCCTGACTACTTTGTTGATGTCTACCTGGATACAACGGATAAGGCGGATGCGACAATTCCTGATAATCAGTTTACCGGTGGGAGCAAAAAGCATTTTAAGGTCAATCCCGAGAAAATTGTGGAAATTCTTGCCGCTGACCCGCAAGGTGGCGGGGTAAAGGACAAAGAAGGAAATCCGCTAAAGGATGCAAAGGGCAAGGAGGCAAAGTGGCAATTTAAGTCCTGGCAGGTAAAGGATGATGCCACTAAGGTCTGGAATAAGGGTGAAAAGATCAAGGGTCAATTCACCGAGAAAGAGACGACGATTGTTGCCCAATATAACCTGAAGTGGTCGGACATCGAGCACGTTCCGAAAACCGATATAGGTGAAATGTGGGTATTTGAATCCCTGAAGAAGGATGACGGGACCTGGGTGAATAACTTCATGCCGAAAAAAGACCAGTTTGACCAGGCTTTGAAAAAGGTAACCGGCCTTCCGGAGTATCAGAGTTATAAAATCATCACGAGCGTAGAGGAAATTTATGACCAGGTTAAGGAGGAAGGCGGATCGGTGGGCGACAGCCAACCAAGGATCGTTCAAATCCAAGCAGAGGTCACCTTTAAGAACGGCACAAAGAAAGTCGTCAACATTCCGGTCAAGGTATTTAAGAATATCTATCTTGCCTTGAATGATGAGGACAAGCCGAATGTGGTAAAAAATAATCCGGAGCTCTCCAAGTACGTCAAGGTGACGGTGAATCCAACGGATAAAGCGGTGGATAAGCAGCGGAGAGTTTACTATGTCAATCCGCTTGCCCAAGTCCTTATTCCGGAAAAAGATCCGCAGCCAACCGGAAATTACAAATTTGAGGGTTGGTATTACAAGGATCCGGCTCAAGTTAGCAAACAAAATCCCCAAGGAAGGGTGAAGGTGGATCTGGCGAATCGCATGATGATTTCGCAGGAAAGGGAGATCATCGCCACGTATTCAACACCGACACAGCCCATCCTGCCCTTGGAACCGATGGCAGGGAAAATCATCAAGAGTATTGGGGATAGCTTGACGGTGGATGACTATGAAGCAGTGATCACACCACCCAAGGATGAAGATGGCAAGGATTTGCAGAAAATCCGGACCATTAAAATCGTCAAGCCGAAGGAAGAGAGAGTGACGACGGAAAATGCGGGCGACTTCAAAGAAACCATTGAGGTCTTCTATGAAGATGGGTCCAGCACTCGTATTGATGTTCACGTGAAGGTGGTTCCCGATTTTGTTCCGCAAACCGGGAAGGATAAACCGGAAGTGCCGGGGAACTTTGTGAAAGTCACCTGCGATCCGACGAATAAGGCGCTTGATTCTACACCTCAGATTTATTGGGTCAATCCGGAGAAGAAAGTGACTTTACCGGAAGGGAATCCGGTCGGGAAAGAAGTCTTAAAAGCAGATGGCACAAAAGAATATACTTGGCTATTTACGAAATGGGACAAATCGCTGACCGGCATCTTCAAGGTAGGCACGACGATTACCGCAGAATATCAGAGGGATTATGGCGGCTTGACTCCCCTTGTTCCGATCTCGGATCCGCCGGTGGTTGATCTTGTTCCCTATGGCGAAGACAAGATCACCGGAAATGGCATACCCGGTTCCAAGATCACGGTGACCGATGAAGATGGCAATCCCTTGATGGGAGATGATGGAAATTCCATTGAAGTCTCTGTCGATGAGAACGGGAAATTTACCATTCCGACGAACCGGTTGCCGGAAGGGAAAACGCCGAAAGACGTCTATCTGACGCAAACAGAGAAGGATAAAACAGGGAAGGAAAAAATGCCTTCTGATCCGGTACGGGTAGTGGAACAAGGTCCAAAGTACATTGTTTCGAAGGATCCGGACCATCCGGGTGAGGTGCAGGAAGGCTATGTTCGTCTCATCTTTGATGCGACGGAAGACTGTACAGTGGAAGGTCATCAGAAGAAGATCATTGATGTCCGTAGTGATGTCCCCTATGAGGACGAGGATTTGCAGGAAGTACTGCCGAAGACGGCAACGTATAAAAATAGCACCAAGGTCTTTGATAAGTGGTCGCCAACTGTGCCGAAAACCGGTCCTGTGACGGCTCAAACGTTCGAAGCACAATATAAAGGTAAGCCGGTGGTTCCGAAACCGGATCCTGAACCGGGGACGGATCCGGATAAGCCAAACCCGGATAAGCCAAACCCGGATAAACCAAACCCGGACAAACCGAATCCGGATAAACCGAACCCGGGAACCAATCCGGATAAGCCGAATCCGGACAAACCGAATCCGGGGACCAATCCGGAGAAGCCCAATCCAGACACAAATCCGGATGCTCCGAATCCGGGCAATCCGAATCCGGAAGGCAAGGATATCGTGGTAAATACGGGCGAGACGGCGAATCCGGAAGATGGCATCCGGAACAAGGACAAGCTGCCGAAGGGAACGACCTATAAATTTAAGAACAAGGTCGATACCTCGAAACCCGGCGACAAGAAAGCGGTCATCGTGGTGACGTATCCGGATGGTTCGGTGAAAGAAGTGACCGTGACGGTAAAAGTTATGGCAAAACGCGGCGCGACGGCCAACAAGGGCGCGACGCCGAAAACCGGCGATACTGTTCTTCTGGGAACGGTAGCCATGGGAGCGGTGGCAATGGGCCTTTATGGTGTCACCCTCGTTGCCGGCAAAAAGAAGAAAACGGAAGACAAGTAGACGAGACATTCCAACGCGCGGAAGTAGTGCGAGAGAAAGCTCGTGGCACAAACAGAAAGGAGCCGCCTTGCGCGGCTCCTTTTGTTATCCTTTTAATGAGAATCGTCGGGGATACCCATGTCGAGGAGGCGTTGGCGAGCATGGGAGACAATGTCGCCGCGGTGGGCAAAGCATCCCAAGCGCTGACTTCTTCGGTGGAAAGTCTGGAAACGCTGGCCAATGTTTTGGAAAACGCCGGACGCACGGAAGAGGCAGAGCGCCTTCGCAGTATTGCGACACAGCTTGCCGAGACGGCAAAAGACCTGAGTAGCAGCACATCGAATTTAGTACAGAGTGCCGACACGGTGCGCACAACTTTTGATTCGCCGTCAGGCCTTTCCGGCCGGTTTCCCAATGCGGAAGAAGGTCAGGCGTTCAAAGAAGGCATGAAACAATGCGCAGTGGCTTCCAACGGCATCACTGCGGCATCAAGGCAGTTAGCGGACGACTTGGATGCGTTAGAAACAGGCGCCGGAGAGCTTGCGGAAGCGCTTTCTGCAGTGGAAGAAAAAGCGCAGGGTCTTTCGGCGTTTTCATCCCTTCCGGAGCAAGGGATTTCTCCTCTTCGTGTGGGCATGCGCTGTCTAACAGATGGTTTGGGCGAGTTGGAACAAGGCAGTGCCACCTTACAGGCGGGCAGTGTCGTTTTCCGCGATAACGTACAGACTTTTGACGTGAAGATGGGTAAATTTAAGGAAAAAAGCATGGATGAAATCGATAAAAAAGCCGGCTCTTTACCGGAGGTGAAGACCATATTGGATACCATGTCGGATCTTGCAAAAAAGAATGCTTCCTTTACCGGCGTCGGCGAAGGCTTTCAGGCAAAACATCGGATTGTGGAGAAAATTAAGTAGCCAAAAGCCGGGGTTTACCGGACATTTCAATAAGATAGTACGGTTTTGTCGAATACGGCTGCACTGTTTTTCAGCGCAGCCGTTTCTTTGCTTGGGATAGAGGCTGGGGTTGCTGGGAGTTGGGATGATGCGAATCGGTAGTGGGTAAAGAGGGGCTGGGGCGGCATGGGGATTAGTTGCCCCTGGCAAACGAGCATTTTTTGGATTTGCCAGGGTTGAAATGGGGGTGGTTGCCCCTGGCAAATAGCGGTTTTAGCCTTTAGCCAGGGTCGGAATGGGCGTGGCTACCACTGGCAAACGAGTGATTTTGGGATTTACCAGGGTTGGAATGGGTGTGATTGCCCCTGGCAAATAGCGGTTTTAGCCTTTTGCCAGGGTTGGAATGGGTGTGTCTGCCCCTGGCAAACGAATGATTTTGGGATTTGCCAGGGTCGGAATGGGGCTGGCTACCCCTGGCAAATGAGTATTTTAAGCATTTACCAGGGTTGAAAGAAGAGAGTTGCCCCTGGCAAACGAGTGATTTTGAGATTTGCCAGGGTTGAAATGGGGGTGGTTACCCCTGGCAAACGGCGTTTTTTGTATTTAGCCAGGGTCGAAAGAAGAAAACCAAACCTGGCAAACGAGTGCTTTTGGGATTTACCAGGGTTGGAATTGGAATGATTGCCCCTGGCAAATAGCGATTTTATCCTTTAGCCAGGGTCGAAATGGGATGCCTACCCCTGGCAAACGAGTACTTTTGGGATTTGCCAGGGTTGGAATGGGTGTGGTTACCCCTGGCAAACGAGTGATTTTGAGATTTGCCAGGGTTTGAATGGGGTTGGTTACCCCTGGCAAATAGCGATTTTAGCCTTTTGCCAGGGTCGGAATGGGGATGATTACCCCTGGCAAATGAGTGATCTTGAGATTTGCCAGGGGCGAATGGGCGTGCCTGCTCCTGGCAAATAGCATTATTTGTATTTAGCCAGGGGCGTATACCTTGAAACCACCCATGGCTATACGTCGAAACTACCATTTGCCGGGGACGTACGCAGAAAAGGCATCAAGCAACCATCGAAGGCGTCGATCAACCATCGAATGATGAAATCCGCTTCCTTTCCAACACATGGAAAAATCATTGACTCATTTGCACGATGAAGTCTACACTCTTTGGTAACCGAAATTCACAAAGCAAAGGAATAAGACAATTTCCAAGTAACAAATCCCTATATCGGAAAAAAGAAAGGACAAAAACAGTGGAATACGATTGTGCCATGAGGAATGGAAATAAGGCCTTTCGATATCGAGCGGCAGCCATTATCGTCGAAGACAATTGCGTATTGTTTGCAGGAAATGAAGTAGATGATTATTTCTACTCTGTAGGGGGAGCCGTCCACATGGGAGAGACGGCCGAAGAAGCGGTGAAAAGAGAAGTTTTGGAAGAGACGGGCGTTTCCTATGAAGTGGATCATCTGGCAGTGATCCATGAGAATTTTTTCATTGGCAGTTCCGGCTTGAAAGGCGTCGAGTGCCATGAGCTTACCTTTTATTATTGGATGAAACCAATGGGCAAAAGAGTGTTTATGAGTCAAAGCCGTACCATGTCCGGGGTGAAAGAGACGATGCATTGGATATCGATTGATGAACTGGATAACGTTAAGGCGTATCCATCGTTCATGAAAGAATTTCTTCAAACACCGCATACAAGTGTTGCACATATCATTACGGATGAAAGGATGTAACGTTTCGTTTTGAGGAAAGTATAACATGCTTCGTTTTGCGGGTATGATAGAGCAGAGATATTAGACAGAAAATAAAAGACAGGAAAGGGAATACGGTAACGGGTTATATCATGATAATCGATAGCTATGATAAAGAGACAGAGGCCATTATTAGCCTAAAAGATTTCTACGGTGAAAAGAAAACGTTAATCGAAAAATGTTTGATCACATTTTCAGAAAGCATACTGGACTATCTGCTTGAACAGTTTGCATGCCAAGAAATCGGGAAGGTAAACTCTTGCAATGGCGCAATGCCGATATATAAAAGCGAATATAAAGGGCAAGAATTTGCCTTCTACTTATCGAGGATAGGATCCGCTCCGGCGTCTTCGCAATGTGTAGAAGTGAACTGGCTTACCGGTGCCAATCAATTTATTATGTTCGGTTCCTGCGGAAGTTTAGACAGGGAAAAGACTTTTGGAAAGTACATCATTCCCACTGAGGCCTATAGAGGTGAGGGGGCTTCTTATTATCATGCGGCTCCTTCCGACTATCTGACTATTCCTAACCATGATAAAGTGGAAGCGTTTTTTAAGAACGTAAAAGCTCCCTATACGAAAGGCAAAGTCTGGACGACGGATGTGATGCTTCGGGAGACGCGCGGGCTTGTCGCAAAACGAAAGGCGGAGGGATGCATCGCCGTGGAGATGGAGCTTGCCGGGGTACAGGCAGCCTGTGATTTTTATGGATTTGAACTGTATCCTTTTCTCGAACCCGGAGATGTCTTAAACGAGAGTTCTTATGAAGTCGAGGGGCTTCCTCGTGCCAACCATGATATGCAAAAGCTCTATTTGGCGCTGCAATTATTATCAGAGATATAAAGTAAGGGACGCGAAAAGGATTGAAAGTATAAGCACGGAACCGATTTTAAGGAGGAAAAACAATGGGAAGAACGATCAAAGTGACCGGGAAGGGCAGTCTTTCGGTTAAGCCGGATACCATTTGTTTGGCTATTGAGGCGGAGGGTGTTTATTCGGAGTATGAAAAAGCGATACAAGAATCCGCCGATCAGACAAAAGTACTGAAGGAATCCTTGGAAAAATCCGGTCTTTCCGGAAAGGATCTCAAAACAAAACATTTTTCCATTCAATCCGAATATGAAAGCTACCGGGACAAGAACGATGATTATAAGAGAAGGTTTATAGGCTATAAGTTTACGCATCATACCGAAATTAAATTCCCGAATGACAATCGACAACTTGGTCGCACACTGTATGCCCTGTCCCATTGTCCTGTGGAAGTCGAATTTACCATCCATTACACCATCTCCCATCCGGAGGATGTTAAAAACGAGCTTCTTAAGAAAGCCGTTGCCGATTCTCGAGCGAAAGCGGAGATTTTAGCCGAGTCTGCCGGGGTGAAACTGGGAGAGATTGAACGCATTGATTATTCATGGGGAGAGTTACAAATCGTTTCGCAACCTGTTGAGGGGTTCATGACAAAATCCTTACTTGCCAAACCCGACGAATCTTACGACATTGATATTGAAGCGGACGATATTGATGTGGATGACACGGTGACGATCGAATGGCGTATTGAATAGAGAGGGGGGATCGCAGATAATCAAGGCGATTGATGAGAGCACACGCCTTACGTCATCTTTCGACCCCTTCTTAAAGCAATACTCCAGTTCGCCCTCTACCATTCAGTTTTTCTCAATGTATTGGCCATGGCGTTTCGGTGTACACGGCAAAGGATTTTGACGTGTACGGCGATACGGAAACTTCCCAAACTTAAATATTATTTGACTTTGGGAATTAGGGAAGGTAATCTGTGTACTAAGAGAACTCAAAGGAGGCGCTAATGGATATCCTTAAGAGAAAACAATATCTCAACCGCCTGGCTACATTGAAAGATAGTTCTGATATTAAGATCATCACCGGCATTCGAAGAGCGGGAAAATCAATATTATTAAACTCGTTCATGGAATATATATCAAAGAATTTTGAGAAATCCAATATTATTTATCTTGATTTGTCCCTTTTGAAAAATGAGCATCTACTCAATTACAGGTCTTTGAACGATTTTGTCATATCGCATTATGTTGACGGTGTGTCAAATTATCTTTTTATCGATGAGGTTCAGCTATGCAGCGGTTTTGAACGAGTTATAAACAGCTTGCATAGTGAGAGAAAATTCGACATCTACCTAACGGGATCAAATGCTTTTCTTATGAGTAGCGATTTGGCCACTCTTTTTACTGGTCGAGCGATAGAAATAGCCATGTTCCCGTTTTCTTTTTCTGAGTTTTGTGAATATTTCAATTATTCTGAAATAAGCTCCGCTTTTGAGAACTACGTCGACATCGGCGGAATGCCGGGTTGCTATCAATATAGAAGCCGGACAGAAAAAAAAAATTACCTTCGCGGGGTCTTCGAGACAGTCCTGATGAGAGATTTACTGGAACGCCATACGATACAAAACAAGCTGCTTCTTCAGCGACTAGGCGAATTTATGCTTTCCAACATCTCCAACTTGACCTCTTTCAGAACGATAGCGAATATTCTTTCAACGCAGCTGCAGAGAGTAAATCATAAAACGATAGGGGATTACATATCATATATGGTAGATGCTTTCCTGTTCTATAAAACTAACCGGTATGATATTCAAGGAAAGTCTTATCTTGCAACAATAGAAAAATACTATCTGGTGGATCACGGCTTTCGATCCGCCATTTTAGGAACAAAGAACATGGACTATGGTCGTGTGTATGAAAATATCGTAGCCATTGAATTATATCGACGGGGTTATGAAGTCTATGTGGGGAAGCTGTACCAGAATGAGATTGATTTCGTGGCGATCAAAAATGACGAGAAAGTATACATACAAGTTAGTGATGATATCTCACGACCAGACACTCTTTCAAGAGAAATTTCTCCTTTATTAAAGATTAAAGATGGCTATCCAAAAATGGTTATAGCCAACACGAAACATCCTAAAACACTTCAGGAGGGGATACCGATTATTGACATTGCGCATTGGCTTTTAGGAAAAGAAGAGGAATAAGCGCTCATGTTATTCTACGTTGCTTGTGGCAACGGCCTATCGGTTCCGGATTCTGAAATGCTGATTCATATTTCCGAGATTCTCGAAACGCCGGTGAGCGTTTTGCTTGGTGAAACGAAGACGGAGACAGAGGCGCCGCTTAATGATTTGAACGTCATTTCCGAAAAGCTGGAGATCATCAACCTGCAGCTGGCACGAAGCAAGGAGAAGAAACGAAAAGTTTTACATGGGTTGTGCATCGCAGTCTGCGCACTCCTTGTGCTCATGGCTGCGGTTTTGCTTGCGAAAGACAGCTTCTATTTGGAATGGGATTTTAATGATCCGGAAACGGCAGTCGTTGGCACATTCTTTCATGCGTTTGAATGGCTCTTTGTCCGATTGGCACCGATCGCTTTTATCGGAGCGATTGTTGGAATGATGGCAACGAGACCAAGGAAGTGAGAAAGACCAAGGCTCCTCTTGATTATTCATATGCCCCCCACGCCGCCTACGTCAAAATCAGAGTCGCGCCGAGATGGCTTTCGACAAGGCGGAATAGGCAGCGTAGGAATCGATGCTATTACAGAAAACGGTGGGAATGGGACTGTTGGCGATTTTAAAGTTGGACACCAGAAGATCGTAGCGGGAAAGGTCTATGGCATCCAGAAAGATGGGCGAATCCTTGGGAATACTGACTTCCGCGATGTTCCCAAAGTAAAATAGAATTTGGGATCGAAGGGAAAGAGCATGAAAGGAAGAAAACTTACTGATGACCAGAATTTTGATTTTTCGGGGCTTTTGAATTAGCTGGTTGCTTAGGTTTCCCCATGTGGACCAGATGACATAGAACACGTAGCCCAAATAATCGGGGTCAACGGGAAGATGGAATAGTTCATTTTGCGTGCGAATGATCCGCAGAATTTGGTTGCAGACGTCGGGGAACTTTACGCGTATCGACTCCTGATAAATGCGATAGGGAGAATACAAAAAGGACCGACTGACGGTTTTGCCGAAGGTGCCCATGAGAGCATTGTAGAGAGCCAGGATTAAAGCGCTTTCGTTATCCAGCTCCACCGGAAACTCCTGACACAGATAGGCGATCAACTTATTGATGTAGAGAAAGAGATTGTTGGCTAGGGGATCTCTTGCTGTCAGGTTGAGAAGAACTTCAAACGATTCGGCGTCCCGATCGCTGACGTAGGGAACCAGAAGCTCCTGACAAAAGCGGACATCGTCGTCTTTCTTTTCCACAGGGAAAAAAGAGAAAGAAGAGCGAATGCCTTTCGCGATAATTGCCTTTGCCATCTGCTGCGCTCGTGTATTTTGCATAAGATTCTCATCCGGAAGGCGGAACCCTTGTGAAAAGCGTTGCAGCGTTACCGCTAATTGGATATGAAAGCATTTATAATAATGAAGGAACTTTTTACCGTACTCCATGGGGAGCGTCTCATTCAGAAAACGGGAGAGTTCTTTTTTTGAAACCGCCGGGAAAGGCCACTCATAAAGAGAATAGCGTTCTTTGAAGAAACTCGTATAGAAGGAACGGACTTCGGCTTCATCTCCCGTGAGCACGAGGGGGTGCGTCTCCAGATGTACCGCATAGGAGCCGGACACCGCACTATTAAATTGCCCCACCCAGCGATAAATCGTGGACGGGGAGACATATAAGTCGTTTGTCATTGCTGCGACATCCAAATCCGAATGAAAAAACACTTTTTCCAAGAGAGAACAGATGGGATCCTGTTTCATGACCAGAGAAAAAACATCCGGATAGGAATTTCCATTTTTATACACCAGGCGAATCTTGTTGTCCCGCTCAATTTGAAAAATAGTCGAAAACGTCGTATTGGCCTGAAGAATATCCATCAATAGGGTCGTTGCCTGACAATCCAATGCCTCCGCAGCGGCATGGATATCCAACTCCCTGCCATGGACTTCAAAACAGGTAATTAAGTCCAAAAGACGTTCCATTTTTTTACTGACCACGCCTTTCATACGAAATAACCCTCCTCATGCGTTTTCGCTTTGGCCATGATCGCACGGCGAAGCGCAAGCATATCCTTTTGATTGGGATAAAGAGTATAAAGAACCAATTCGCTGGCTTCCTTGGCCCAAGGAAGATCATTCGCATCGTTTTCGCAATCGGAAATCGAAAAGTTGGACCAAACGATATCGTAACCCGCATGAAGAAGCTTGGGCCCATTAAATCGAGGTCCCTCAAAAATATCAATGCGAAGAGGCAGATAGGTTTGCATTTCCACTATTTCTCGGAGCGTCTGGGCGTGTTCCTTGCCTATGGAAGAAAGGATGAGAAGGGAAATGGGTTCGGTTGGGGACGGCTGTCGATAAATTAACCGTCCCCACTTCATGAACAGATAAAAGATACAACTGTCCACAAGCGTCTCAACCACCGGAAGATTCATGTGGATGAAATAGCCGCGAATCTTATCCTTAAGATCCAACGGCAGACCGGTTACGTTTCGACTGAGCCATGCGTGAAAGTGGTCGTCGTTCATCGTGAAAAACGGCGCCATATCCGGTTCCATGTACTGACAATACAACGTGTTATGCAGATCACGAAGGATCTCATGGCGATTTTTCGGTTTAATACCGTATGTCTTTTGCAGCTCATACAGCACCTTGATCAGATAGAAAAAAGATTTATTGATTTCCGGATCCGCACCCGCCTGGTCCAAAAACGAACGGTAGGAAAGGCAAAACCCTTTGCGAAAGAACAGAGAGAAAAGATAGAGGAGTGAGGTGCGCGTCATAGGGAATGAGAAGACCGTCTCAAAATGCTTCACCTTATCCACGATTGCTTGCAAGTTAGGAGGAATATCGGTTACTTCCTGCGCACGAGAATGCGTTAAATTTTTGTCGAGGGGGGGTGCTATGGTAAAGTCTTCCGTCTTCCGAAACGTTTTGGCCCAAATCATCGAGAGAACCACATAGAAGCACAGCATCCGAAATTCTGAAAAATGGATTACCATGTGCACGGAGTCCAGGATTCGCGATAGAAACTCTTCCACCTCTTGTCTGGGGTAGTCCTTAAAAGGCCAGTTATCTATGTGTGTTTGCTTGCATAGAAAAATCGAAGAAAACAGGAGCACATGCGTTCGCTCCCCTTCTAAATGGAACAGATTCGAGGCAATGGAAATGCCGAGTTGCGGAAAAAACGAGGTATTAAAGATCTTTATGTTTCGATAGAGGGAGGCCTCAGACATCGTGGCCAATTTCGTCAATTCCGACGTAGGCGTTTCGGGATAAAGAATAAGGGCGCGCAGCAGACGAAAAATGGGCTCGCGCTTCAAAATCATGCGGTACACATCGTGCAGATTAAACCCGGGCCGATAAGCGATCGAAAGCAAATCACCCGTCATGGTGATCTCTACTGGTGTCCAGGTACGGTTGATTACCAGGACGTCGTTAGCCAACGTTCGGACGCTGGTGTTCAATGCGCGGGCGAGATCTTGTATAGAATTTGGCGCAGCAAGGCTCGTCAGCCGTTCCACCAGCTGAAGCCTGCGATCCAAAACCGAACCAACCAAATAATGCATGGATTCTTACCTTCCTCCTTCTTCCAAAGGAAACGTCCAAAGGAAAGGCCTCAAATTTTAGTAGACCCCTCCCAAAAAACGACGAGGAGAACCTTTAAGAGGCCTTCTATCCCTTATATTAAGCCATTCTCATGATTTTGTAAATTTTTAAAAATTTTAGAGATTGCTAGTAATATCTCTTTTTATACAACATAAAAACGTAGAATACACAATATTTTCGTCCAATTTGACCATGGAATCGCCGGTTTTTTTATCTTTATTTAATAACAAAGAAAACATAGGAAATGCGAGTATTCTCATCTACTATAATTTTTATATAGATTTATAGGGGGTCGTCTATCTTGTTCATACGAAAAGAACAAAACAGCCGTCCTTCTTGAGAAACCAAAAAAAGTGGCTTAGATGAAATCAAAAACCGCTCAGCTTATATTTCAGCCAAGCGCAAAATAGTCAAGTCAAAGGGGATTGCCATGAAAAAGACAGAGAGAGTTATTTCATTATTGCTCGCCATAATACTGCTCCTTACCGGTGTTCCGGTGGGCGGTTTTGGCACGGTCAGTGAGGCCAGACGGCAGGATGCGTATGGCGATGCACAGACTCGTCTTTTCGCGGAGGGAAGCGCGAAAGCGCTGCCATCCCTAACCCAAAGGCTGTTGCCGGCAGGACCTCCGAAAACGGGAACGGAGGATTCCGCGCCTTCAGGATCCGAATCACAAACCATCGTCACCGGATCCGACATCACATCCACCTCTTCCGTAAGCGGAGAGCAAAACGGAGAAGCCCTGCCTTCCTCTACTAAAACCGAGCAGGCAGCAGCAACGGCCGGGCAGGAATCCCCAGCGCAGAATCAGGAAGAAAAGGACGCGCAAACCTTAGAAGCCGTTCGCCGCGAGATGAAAAAGAATCCTCTGACTGGCGGACAGGCGCTTCCCATTCAAGATGTCGACTTGAATGGAACGAAGAGTTTAGCGCGCGTCAACTACATCGTAAATCGTGATACGGATGGCATCCCCTCATCCATATCCTGGGTTTTGACCTATTTTGCTCCCAAAGAAAAAACCGTTCATCAGGCGTTTGTGGTTGCCAATGGCGACAACCTCGACCAACCGGTGATCGGAAACCGCACCTATGCCCCCGGTGAAGAAGCGGCCATGAAGGCACGCGAAGCGGCGCGCAATCGTCAGACCGACAAAGCCCCACTTTTCCTGTATGACATCGAAACCAAAGAAGCCAACAAAGACGGCTTCTTCTTAACGACCGTTACGACACCCATTCATCGCGACGAAGCGATGGTGGCAAAAATTAATGCGGCGAAAGCGGCAAAGAGCATCGATAAAAAAGCACTCAAAGACGTGGCTAAGGAACTCGAAGGACGCGTCTACACCCTAAATACGATTTCCGTTTTTGGGGAACAGAAAATCACGAAACGTATTCAAGTGAATGGAAAAGCGGATCTTACCGCGACGGATGAAAACACGACTCCCGTCACCCATGTGTTCCCGCAAAAACAGCAACAAGAAAATCCGCAACAGGAACAAGAGAAGCGCGTTCTCTTTGTTGCGCCGAATCAGGATAAAAAAGAAACCGCCTACCAGGCACCAACCTTTAACGCAATCGATACCAAACAAAAAGAGCAGGCGCAGATCCTGGTCTATGATTTCGTGCTGTCCCAAGACGGATTCTACGATTTCAAGGCCGTGGATCAGCGTTCGCTTGCCCAATACGAAAAACAATTAACCCAGGTCGAAGAAAAAGGACTAACCGGTGAAGCGTTGCAGGACGCCCGCAAAGCGGCCACGCTTTCGATTCAACCCGGTCAGTTTGCCATCACCGTGGCAAGCGAGATCGTGAAAGCGGAAGAAAAGACGACCGCTTCCGAAGCGTCCCAAATCCCCACGGAAACAAAACCCTCCGAAAATGTAGCCCCCTCTACCACCGAGGAAGAGAAGAACACCGCATCCACCGCCAATGCGACGGATGAAAACGCAGAAAAAGCACCCTCACGCATCGACGAAAAAGCAGCAAACGAAGCAGCAGAGGCTGCCGCAAAGACCGCTGAGCTTCTCCCTCTGGGAAAAACACTGGAAGAAAATGCAACGCTGCGCAAGACGGTGGAAGAGGGGAATATTACCAATTTGCTTCAGCCCATGGGCGCACCGCTCAATCCGTTCGTGGCCAATCGTCCCATTATTGTGGAAGTGGTTGACCGCGACAACAAGGGGGTGAAGATTCCGGGCGCTGTCGTTCGGATCACCGGCCCGGGCATGGTCAAAGAAGTCACGACCGGTGAAGACGGCCAGGCCGTCGTAGAGAATTGCAATGTAGGCAACTATGAAGTCGTTCAAGTTTCGGCTCCGAAGGGCTATTTCCCTAATCAAAACAAGATTACGTTCCGCTTCTCGGCCATTGAGACGTCGAAATATGTTCGCCTTGATAACGCCAAAGATTTTGGTACCCAACTCTATTATATTGAAGGTACGGTTTTGGATGAGGACAACCACGGCGTAAAGATCCCCGGCGTGGAGTTAGCACTTCGGGCGTACAAAAATGATCATGGTGTCAAGGGAGAACGAATCACTGCCATGGATCGGACGGCCTATTCGGACGAGCAGGGCCACTTTGTCTTTAACGATCTCCTTCCTCAATATATCTATGAGGTGGTTGTGGTTAAGGCGCCATATGAATACGCCTTTAATGCGGATACGGAACCTTCTGTCGCAAACGGAAGAATTTTCACGCCCATCAAATTTCAAGATGAAAACGGCCAGGCGATTTTTCTTCCGAACCAGGGCGTGAAGTATAAGGAAACGCTGAGTGTTCACCTATCCAAAAACAAAGATCAGGCGGTCACGATCACGGTTTACAACCATGAGACGGGCGACCAGCAGGTTTCGATTATCGGCTCCGCCTTTCAGATTCTGAACGAGCAAGGGGAGGTCATTAAAGACATCGGTACCCTCCGCACAGACGGCCAGGGAAAGATTACCTTCCAGCTCCGTCCCGGCAAGGACAGTGTAACCGGTAAGCCCATCCCCGCGAAATATACCATTGAGCAGCTGACGACCGACGCCAAGCACTTGATCCCCAATGCGCGGACGCCCATCGTTGTCCAACCCTTGCCCCACGATACCAACCAGGACATCTACCTGATTCCCAACCCCTTAAAAGACATCGGGTCGGTAACCTATAACATGGATGCCGTAATCAACTGGGGCAATGTGACGCCGGATCCGGATGCAAAAGTCATCCTGAAGAAAAACGGTGTGGAATCGGAGATAAAACCGGATAAGATCGGACAGATCTATCGGTTCAAATATTTACGCAAGTATGATGAAAATCATGAACAGATTGATTACCGGATTGAACTCAAGGACCATCCGGAATATTACGCCACCTATCGGATTATAAACGGTGTCGTCAATATTGACGTGCATGAAATCTCCACTCCCGAAGGATCGGGTGGAACCGTGACGGTTACCGGAAATAAGATCTGGTACAACGACAGTCAGGATCTTTTGAAACGGCCGGCTACCATCCACGTGGTTCTGTTGGCCAATGGTCGGGAAACCCAGTATCGTGCTACGGTTTCCGAAGCAACAGACTGGAAATACAGATTTACGAACCTTCCTCGCTTTGATCAGTCCGGCAAAGAAATTACGTATACCGTAAAAGAAGTGCAGATGTCTACTGGTGGGACTTTGCCCGGCTATCGCATGGATCAGACTATTTTGGGAAAGAACGTTCTCAACACGAAGATTGACAACAGTAAGATCGGCGGCGAGTTCAACCTGGAGAAAACGGATGCTCATGGAAAGCCGTTGGAAGGCGCGCAGTTCACCCTATCCGGAACCATGAATAATGGCCAGGAATTGAAGCCGGAACGCTCACTTAAGACGGATGCGAACGGGAAACTGACCTTTAAGGATATCCCGGCCGGTACCTATACCTTAAAAGAAACGCAGGCGCCGGATCGCTATGAACCGTCGACTGAAACCTGGAAGGTGAATGTCTCCAGCGACGGAAAAACCATCCTGGTGGGCTCGGGTGTCACCAATCCTGCAAATAACGGTTTCCCGCAGGCACTTCAGTCGGGACAGGAATTTGTAAAAGATGGAGAAGGCTCCGGCGGGCGGACGATCACCAATGACAAGGCGAGAAACCCCGTTCCCTTCCGCAAGACCATCTACACCCAGGACGGTTTGACGGACGCAGAAAAAGCCAAAGACGAAAATCAGGTTGGGGATATTTCCAAGCGCATCCTCAATACCGTGGATAAGAATCAAAATGAATACCAAGTGGAACTGACTGTTCAAGGTCGAGGACGATCCTCTTTTGCCGGTGGCGAAAGCACGGACATCGTCCTGGTTGTCGACCACTCCGGTTCCATCAAAACCTCGCGAAACGAAGACCAGGTACGAAACCAGGTTCGCAATATTGTCTCCGCATTTTCCAACTTTTCAAATGTCAATATTGGCTATGTGGAATATGCCGGTATTACGGTGGATAAAAACAAAAATGCATCTGCACGAAACGACAACTTCAGCGATTATCGGTGGTGGAACCCGTATGAGAAAAACAAAAAATACGCCAACGATCCGGCGGTAACGTCTAGCGTAGAATTAACTTCCCCCGGAAAGCTGGCTGCCAATCCTAAATTCAACACAAACCGTTTTGGGGGCGGAACCTTCACGCAGCGTGCGCTTTTGCGTGCAGAGGAGATTCTTGCCAAGGGACACGGCACCAACAAGCACATTATCTTAATCACCGACGGCGGCCCGACCCTTTCCTTTAAGGCGACGGGATCAAAGGCCAATGGCACAAGACCGGACGGAAGTGCCTGGGAGCCCATCTATAAGCCGAATTCTACGATTCCCAATACCTACAACGATGTTTCTAATAGTGGCTTAACGTATAATGGGCGCGCTTCGGGCTTTGACGATAAGACCCTTCGTGGCGATGGCACCTTCTATCAGTTCGGTACCTCCAAGGGCGATACCAAGCAGTTGGCATATTCTTCGTATTGGGCGGATAACGAAGAGATTTTCGATAGCGTTTATGCTACGATTTCTACCGTTCGTGACCTTACCGACAAAAAAATCAAAGTCACCACCATTGGCTATAACCTGCAGACACTCAACAATGCCGGCTGGTTCAATGGTCAGGAGAAATTCTTCTTTCCTCTGATGGCTTCCTCGTCACAGAACTATTCCGGTTTAGGAAAGACAGGGAATACCGACAATGCGGTCACCAATATTTACAATGAGGTGTCCAAACAGTTTTACCTGAACAGCCAAAAGACGACCACGCCTTCCATTGAGAAAGCGATCGTGACGGATCCCATGGGCGATGGTGTCGACCTCTATTTAGGGGAAGATGGCGTTTTTAACGAGAAGGACTATGTCTTGGTTGCTTCCGACGGATCCATCTATAAAAACGGCGAAGCGCCGAAAGAAGGCTTGCTGAAAGGCGTCAAACTGACGTACAACGAGAATACCCGTCAATTCAAGATGGAGGGACTCACGCTCGGTAAGGACGAGTCCGTCTCCCTCTACTATTCCGTCCGCCTCAAAGACGGTTTCCGGGACGGAAACTTTACCGATACCAACAAACGGACGACGCTGGTCAACAACGGTCGTACCGAAGACTTCCCCATCCCGGCTATTCGGGATCGCTCCGTCACGCCGACGGTCAAGGTGGGCAACCAGGCCTATACGCAAAGTGGACGCTTCCGGATTCTTAAGGTTGATGAGAGAAAGAATCCCTTGGCCGGAGCCTACTTTATCCTGACCGATTCAACCGGGAAGGAAATCATGATTCAGCCTTCGGACAAGGACGGAAAGATCGAAGTCAATAATCTTGCTCCGGGAACCTACACCTTGAAAGAGGTGGAAGCTCCTTCCGGCTTTGTCGTTTCCGGCCTTTCGTGGGAAATTGTCGTGGCGGAAAACGGAAAAACGACCGTTACCCAGAAGGCGACCGGCTCTCGGTCGGCCTTCTCTACCCGCTCGGCTTCGCCTGAAGCCATGGGAAATCTCCTGGAGATGGGACCCATGATGGGGCTTGCTGCCGTGGGCGCCGGTGCGCCTGCAGGAAGCAACTACAAGATCTCAGCGACGACGACCTTTAACAACGCAGACCCCAACAATAAGAAGTTCGCTATTCACCATGAGGCGGTGGGACAGACCCTGCAAAAGGATCTGGACCTCTACTTCCTGTTGGTTCCGGAAACCGCCGGTAACCTTACGCTCTTTAACAATCGGATTCGGGATTACAGCAACCGATTGGCGCAAGCGGGCTATCAGGGCTATATCAACGTTGTCTATGGTGGATATGATGAAGCCTCCACCCAATATACCTATTGGCGCATTGGAAATGCACCGGCTTTGCTGACGCAGGTTCCCATCGGCCGATCGGAAACCGGGGCTTGGATGGATCGGGCGCTTTATACGGCCAATGACATCCTCTATCGTCATCTCAATGAGGATACGGTAAAAGTCGTTACCTTCCTCTCCACCGGCCGCAACTTTGCCGGCGAGGAAGCCTATTACAACGACAACCTCAAGCGGATGATTAAGTCCGGGGTCATTTCTCGCTACATCAATCTGGTAACGAATACAAGTGGAGTAAGCACGCTCACAAACACCTTAAACGATTCGAGCAGCCCCATTCCGGCTAAGGATCGCAGGGAGATGCTGAATAAGCTGGAATCCAAGACGGTCTCCAGCGAGTCTGCTTCTATCTTCCAGAAGAGCATTGATGACGTATACTCCAAATTTACCGTTGAAAACACGGTCAACAACGAAAGTCTGGTCATTCCTTTGGCTGCCTACATTCACTTGGTGGGTGGCTCCCAGAGAGCCAAGATTGTGAATCGTTGGGGCAACACCATTCAGACCGTAAATATGACCGCTACCACCGACTCGCTCGGCATGACCACCTTACGCACCGACCGCATTACCTTGCGTTCCGGCGAACGTCTGGTTATCGATTACGACGTCACCTTAAAGGGCAACTATAATCGGGCGATTTCCTATCCGGTTTATGCAACGGGCGCGGTTCAGTGGGAAGGAAACGGAGAGCCTAAGGTTGCCGGCATCAAGGCGGCATACGTGGATGACCCGGGTCAGAATCTGAATATTGAAGTGAAGGGACTGGAAGGTTATTCCAAGCCCGTAAAAGTAAGCGTAACCACCCGCCGCCCCGAGGAAAGGGAGACGTTCTCACTGAAAAATGGAGAGTCGGCGGTGAAGACCATCTTGACCTTTGATGCCAATGGGTATACCCAGGGGCCGAACAATGTCACGATTAGTGCCGATCCGGCGCCCAACACGAATTACCAGGGCCCGACGATCAATACGTCAGCGTATCCCATCATTCGCGTAGTCTATGAGCGCAAGGCACTCAACCTGACCGTACGCAAGGTCTACAATAACCGCCTGCCGCAAGCGGGCGAATCCCTGGACGTCACCTTAATCGCGAAGGTAAATGGTCAGGCTCTTGATTTGCAATCGCTGAAGACCCTCGGTTACCAAGGATCTTCGCTCACCCAGACCTTGGCCAAAACAAAGGAAGGAGTCTATGAGACCGTCTACCAGGCCCTTCCCCTCAAGGATCAGAGCGGAAAGGACATTGACTATACGGTCAAGAGCACATCAACCCCCGATGATCAGGGCAACAATATCACCCTTATTCGGGAAGAGACGGTCACCAGCTACCGACCGGAAGATGACCTCATCCGCATTGAGGAGACCGAAATTCCGGTTCTTACCGTTATCAACACCAATAATGAAATCAACTTTAAAAAGGTGGGCGAAAGCGGACAGCAAAAAGACGAATTCGGTAACCCGATTGTAGGTCCGGACGGTAACCCGCTGATGAGTGAGATTCCCTTAGCGGAGGCGGAATTTGAGCTTCGTCGAGAAACGGCACAGGGCTCGGTGGTCGTAAAAGGTTATGAAAAAATCGTCTCCGGACCGAATGGCGAGTTCAGTTTTAAGAACCTGCCGCCGGGCGATTATGGTATTTATGAAACCAAGCCGGTTTTAGGCTACGAACTTCCGGTTCAGGCGGTGGCGACGTTTACCATTGACGCCGACGGTAAACCGAAAGACATTAAATCCTTCAAAGAGAGAACCAAGAAGGATGGCGATTGGATTCTGGGCATCCAAAAAACGATGAAGAACAATGTTTCCGTGGAGACGGCTATTACCCAAGTCGAAGCCACGGACCACAACCAAGGCAACCGTAAAATGCTCTACACCCAGCGGATCTATATCAACCGCAACGGCGAGCGTTTAACCGAGGCTAACTTTGGGCTCTTCTCTGCTGCAGCGGATAACCCGATTGTCAATGCGTCCTATAAGGTTTGGAAGATCCCAAAATCATCTGATCGCAAACCGAAACGCATGGACTTTAACCAACCCTTAGATCCGACAAATTATGACCTTAACTTGGTTAAGAAAGTCAAAGCACCGGCCAAGCTGTCTGAGATTAAGTTAGATGACCTGCCCTCTACGGATTTCTATGTTATCGAGGTCAAGGGTGAGCTAGAGGTTCACGACGATAAGTTCACCAGCAAGTTGACCTTCTTCACTTCGGCGACCGAAGTACATCCGGGAACACACCCTGAGATCACGAATCGCAAGCCCTCCGATAACGGAACCATCATCACCGGCTTCCGCAAGGGCAAAGAGGGCGATAATGCCGATATTATGTCCAGCGCCACAATAGACCCTGGAACGGGGGCCTACGTGGTCAGGAACTATCGCGGATCCACCTTCTTCTCGGTTCAAAAGACCAAAAAAGAAGACGGAAAGCCCTTGGCCGGCGCTAAGTTTAAGCTCTGGGCCGCCTTGGGTCGGAACTTTGACATTGTCGAAACGGAACATACGACACAGGTAACGACGGGGGCGGAAGAGATCACGGACGAGAACGGCATCATCACCTTTGATAACCTGCCGGTCAACTACAACTTCTATTTGGAAGAAACCGAAACGGCACCGGGCTTTGCCCTGCCGGACTTCATGTGGATTGTCCAGGTCCGCCCGACCTCCTATTTGAAGGCGCTCCATGCCAAATCCAGAGACTGGCGCGACTACCTACCTCAAGGGAAGGATGAAAATACTGCCGACAAGGCTGAAAAAGAAGAAGCTCGCAAGCAGGCGGCAGCCATCGCTTACAATCAAATGCTCTATCCCTTTGGTAAGGGAGCTCCCGCCAGTTCAGAGGCAGCCACCGATAAGACAGCCGAAGAACAGGGCTTCAAGGTGTTCGTCTATCAGACCGATGGACGCAAGCCTTTGATTATTCGTCCGAAAGATGCCAATGGCAGTGATTTATCCGGAAACCCGGTGGATCCGAAAAACTATGTCCGAGACAAATATAACGATGTGATTGCCGAGCAGTCTTATGGTGAACACCCCACGATTCCCGGGATGTGGTACCGGAAGGGCTGGGTACGTTTTGATAAGCCGAAGCCCTTAGGAGAAAAGGGGCAGATGGTGCCGGGTCAGATGATGCCCATTAATGAGAGTGGACAGCCGATCCACGACAAGTGGAAGAATGAAGGTTGGAAGGGCGAGACCATCGACGGGGTTTCCGGTGCAACGATTCGACCCTTGATTGTCAGAGATTGGATCAAGTGGGCGAGAGATTTTGATATCTACGCTGGAAACTACAATTTCCCAACTTCACAGCTTTATGGTCAGTTTGTCACCGAGTTTAAGAAACATATGTTGCCGGCCAATGATCTGACGATAAAAGGAACGAAGATCTCCAGCGTCTTGGGTATCACCAACTCCCAGACGAAATTCTTCATCAACAAGGTGGATCAGGACGGGAAGCCCTTGGAAGGGGCTGAGTTCGAGCTCTTTAAAGTGGTAGATGGAGTCGAGAGTACCGCGGGCATTAAGCCCACCCGGAAAGCCAAGAACCAATTCATCTTTGAACGCTTAGAGGAAGGCGTCTATCACTTAAGAGAGACCCATATCCCGGATGGCTATAAAGATCCAACGACCTACTGGGAAATCACCGTGAATAAAGAGGGAACGGTCACAAAGAAGGTAGAAAAGGATAACAACCCCAAGGCAAGTGCCGTCGCAAACAATGCCCAAGCATTAGCCCAACCGTCGCCAAAGGCGCCTCAAGCGATGATGGTCAGCGAAGGAACTACTTTGTTGGACCCGATTGCGTTGCGCCTGGCCACCAATCCGCTCGTGATGGAGGAGGTGACGCTGTCGCCCCTTGACGCCAACGAGAAAGAGCAGACGTCCGAAAATATGGCGCTATCTCCGTATGCGACATTGGCCGCGATACGTGCAAAGGCCTATGCGACGGAATATCAAATTACCTATTGTCAGGACGGAGTTCGTGAGAGTGGAAATGAAAGAGTAACATGGGCAACAGGTGGTCAGACATTTGCTCAAGCCGGGCTAGATCTTACGGTTAACCAAACAGATCGCTATTATAGAAAACGGCAATACGATGCAGGTTATCAGTTCGCCGGTTGGAAAGATCTAATACATGGACGCTGGATAACTTCGAATACGATCATTGATGATGATATGTATCTTATGCCCCAGTGGACGAAACCGTCCAACGTGAAAATCAAGGTCCATTTCTTCGATGAAAATGGTGATTATATCACCGGCTGGGCCCAGGATGTTATAAAGGGCCATTCATATAACGAGGATCATGGTTCGTTACCGGGGCAATATCCTACCGAAGGAAAGGATGGTTATGACTGGCGAGGTTGGTTGATACGGAAGTATGACCCGGCGCTGGGCAACTACTATGCCCCATATAACGGGAAGGATCCGGTGGATGAAGTAACCTATCTCTATGCAAACTGGGAAAAGAAGCCGAAACAAGTTGTCCTGAGCTTCTATATGCTCAACGACAATGGGAAGGTGGATACCACTCGGACACAGACCAAGGCGGTAACCTCTGGAACGAAATTAGCGCAGATTCCTTCACCCAATCCGACATCGAAAATTGGCTATGACTTCAGTGGCTGGCAGGTTCGGGATTACCAAGGAAAGTATGTGGACATTGATCTGACACAAGAAGTATTTACTGTCGATCGTGCTTTCTATGGCCACTGGATCCCGAAAAAGTACACCATCATCTTCCAGGACGAGGATGGAACGAATCTCCAGACCTCTCAGGTTTCGCATGGGGAACGGGTTTCTTCTCCGTCTATTCAGCCTAAACCAGGCTATAGTTTCGAAGGCTGGATAGAGACAACGAGTGGGCTACCTTTTGATTCGACTCAAGAGGTCGTCGCCTCGGCTACCTATAGAGCGAGATGGAAAAAGATCCCGGCTACTCAGGTTTCCGTCAGATTTGACTCTCAGGGAGGAAGCCCGGTTATCACGAAACTGGTAAACAAGGGCAGCCGAGTTACTGAGCCCGCAGCGCCAACCAAAGAGGGCTACACCTTCGCCGGATGGATGCTGAATGGAAAGGCCTTTAATTTCAACACGGCGATCTATGACAGCATCACGCTAACGGCTTCCTGGACAAAGAATCCCGATCAGGCTACGCTCAACGAGCTGACGGTAAAGAATACGAAGAAGGACTTTGAAGGGGAATTCTCCATTGATAAGTTCCAAAAGAAAGATGGCGGAAACCGTGTCAAACTGAAAGACACCTACTTCAGTTTGACAAAACGTGACGGTGCAGAACTTCCGAAGTCGTTTGATCCTGCGGAATACGCCAAGCAATATAGCAATCCGTACTGGGATATAGACAAGGGTCTCTTTAAGACCGATGCCAATGGACAGATCGCATTCAATCACCTCCAGCCGGGCGTCTATGATCTGGTGGAGAAGCAATCGCCGTCTGGCTATCTGGCCAATGCGGAGAAGTACGTCATTGTGGTGAATGAGATCGGCAACACGATCATTGTTCCGGAGGCAGGCTATGATCCGGACAAGTACCCCATTAAGGTCGATCATGGGACGGAGCCTACGCCCGATCCCAACCAGCCGACGAAGCGGACGACACCAAAATCGTTGGATGGGGAAGTGACGGTGGAGAAGTACGCGCTCAAAACCTCGGATGAGGACGGCATCATTCGTCCTTTGCAGGATCAGCGCTTCTCTATGGAATACACCATCCACCTGCCGGAGGATGCCATTCCGGGAGACACCTTCACCATTACGCTGGATGAACGCCTGAACTGGGGCGGAATTCGCATCGATGCGGAAAAAGTGCAGGATATTGTTACGGAACACGGACAGGAGGTCGCAACAACCCAAGATAAGACCCGGGATGATGCGGGCAACGTAGTAAGGAAAATCACCTACACCCTTACCGATTACGTCGCCAACCGAACGGACATCACCATCCATCAGACTGTTCCGGTGTATGTGGATCACAACAAGGTGCCGAACAGTACCGGTCTTACCTTCACAAACACGATCGGCAATACGCCAAAAACCTCCGAAAGTATTGTGGTGGATTATACGCCCTACTATGGAACAGGTGGTCGTGTAGACAGCGGACTGAATTGGCCGCTGCAAGGAAAACGACAGGAATTATGGAACAATTTGGGCGGTTGGTTCTACGAAGATCGCACCAATAGCCAAATTGAGCTGTACTACTATGTTTTCGGTTATAATAACAGCTGGTCTACGCAGTACTATCTGGACTTGGAGGCGAAGAGCTGGCTACGCAATACGCCATCGGATGTAAACTATAACGACACGAATCATCCGGTGCAGGTTTCGGTCTATAAGACAGATGCGTACACAGCGACCGGAAATCCCAATACGGCGACCATGCCGCCAAGCTATGGACGTCAGATCATGGATTTGCGGGAAGAGAATCTGGTGCCGACGACCGTAACCAATTCGGATGGCATCATCCGCGTACCATTGAACGTCAGCAAAGACTACCCGAACGGACGCTTCGGCTACATCGTAAAAGTGGTGGCTCCTTTTGATAACACAAAGGATCACGTGGATCTCTACACCTACGCGAAGCTGTCGCATGAAACCGAGTTCTACTATCGCGATTTCTGGAATAGGGAACATTACGTGAGCAACACGGACGGTCTGGTGACCTATTGGAACTACCTCCACCGCTACACCGGTTCGAGTGGAGTAAACGCTAAGGATCTGGTTAACCTCACCCTGATTAAGCGAGAGCTTTTAGGAACCGATGGCGAGGACAAGTACAACACCAAGACGATTCCGGGCGCGGGCTTTAAGCTCACGAACAACCAGGGTTTCCAGGACTATGCCGTGACCGGAGCGGACGGAAAGCTGACCTTTACCAAGCTCAAACCGGGCGACTACTTCTTGGAAGAAGTGGTAACGCCAAAGGGATACACCCCCATCAACGTGGTCTGGGATATTCACGTGGATGAGGACGGAACGGTTACCGTATCCGATCCGGGAGCAACGGGCCTCATTGAGGGCGGAAAGAACAGCCTGGCGGTTTGGAACCGGAAGACCCCAATTGATAAACCGGTTCTCCAGTTCCCGAACATCCCCAACCGAATTGAATTTACCAAGGTCGGGGAGAGCGGAACCCCACTGGAAGGCGCAACGCTTGAACTGAGTAAATCGGATACGGCAGATGGAACCTACGTCGTCGTCACGGCGCCGAATGGCCCAAGAATCAGCGGATCGGATGGCAAACTCTTCTGGACGAACCTCGCACCCGGCTACTATCAAGTATGGGAAACCAAAGCTCCTGCGGGCTATGTAACGCCCTCTAAAGAAGTCGCCACCTTCCGGGTGGATACGGCAACCGGCGAGATCAAGGATCTGCAGATCCATGGTCGTGACCCGGTCGGGGAGAACATGATTCGAAATCTCCGTCCGATGAAGATGGCGCTTCGAAAGGTAGACGACAAGAAACTGGATATTACCGAGAGCTCCGTAACCTTTGCGGTCAGTGCGGCTCCCGGAAACGAAAATTCGGTTTCGGACGATCTCCAAACCATTACGGTCGATCTGACGAAGGCCGGCCCCTATGTCCGAGAGATTCCGGGCTCCATGAACGGAAAATACATCCTGAGCGAAATGACGCCACCGTCGGGTTACGTGAAAACGACGCATCAGTACGAGATCGAAATTAATCAAGAAGAGCGGACCATTCGCCTCATGCGTGTCATGGATGGTGATAATGAGGTGCCCTACCTCGACAAAGGTCTGCTCAGCGAAGCCGGTCCGGTCATTCTTTACCAAGAGGGTGTAAGCGACCAGATTAGCTTAGACATTGTGAACCACCTGCTCTACACCCTGCCGACCACCGCAGGTCCGGGCACCTTCCTCTTCACCTTGGCAGGCGCCTTCCTCCTGGGTCTGGCCTTCAGCCTGTTCCGACAGACCAAAGGCCCGTCCGGTCGGCCCCGAAAGCGTCTCCCGTTTTTGCGGAGACAGTTGGAATGATCTCCTTGTCGATAGATCCTTGGGGCAAACGCCCCGCCCGTCCACCCGTAGCCGGTCGGAAACGACCAAGAACCTGAAAAGAAAAGAGGAATTATGATGAAACAGTTGAAAAAATGGGCAGCTGTCTTACTGGCGTTCATGCTGGTTGTGACGCTAATGCCGGCAAATTCGTTTGCTGCGAAACCGACCACAAAGCTGATCGTAACTGGCGTTGAAGACGGTGCAACGGTAAACGCCTATAAGCTCACCGAAGCGGACTTTACTGCTGACGGTGGATTCAAAGGTTATAAAAATCTTATAGAAAAAGCCTTTGCGAACCCCAGCGAACCAAAAACAAGCGAGTGGTCTGCATTACTTAATAAGCCGGTCGATGATTTGGGAACGGCAATCCCCCTTAAACAGGCTGCAGCAGGCGGAGCCTATGAGTCTGCCCCCCAAGAGGCCGGTCTTTACATGATTCTGGTCACCTCCACTAAAGGTGTGGTCTATAACCCCATGCTGGTAGGCATAAGCTACACGACTGAAGGCGGTGAACAGGTAAAGGGTGGTACGATTAATGTACCAGCCGAGTTTAAGCTGGGAGAAGATGCGGTTCTTTACGCGAAGAAGAGCGATGTACCTCTGAAAAAGACCGTAAAAGATCCAACGGGAAATGAGCCTGAAGCAACGAATCCAACGGACCATGTTATTGGTTTAGGCCAAGGTGAAAAACCGGAATTTACCATTGATACCACCATTCCTTCCTATCCGAAAACGGACAAGAATCTTGTATTCACCATTACCGATACTTTGGACAAGGGATTAACTGCACCAAAAGCGGAAGAGATCACCGTTACTGTTGGTGGTCAACCCCTTCCCCAGGGTGCGGCAACTGTCGTAGTTAATAAAGATACCAATGTCATCACCATCACTTTCACGGATGCTTATCTGAAAAAGTTGGAAGGAAAAGCTACGGACGTTAAGGTGGTTTATAAGGCTGAACTGAATGGTCAGGCAACCACCAACGCCATCCCCAACAAGAATACGGTTAAGGTTGAATATACCAATGATCCGAAGACCGGTAAAACGTCTGAACATGAAGATATTACCAGACAGTATACCTTCGAAATCGACGGCTTTACAAAGGGATCGGGTTCTGAGAAGACCCACGAAATCACCAAGCATGGAGAAAAGATTACTGAAAAAAGCAAGTGGACAGACGATCCGTTGGCTGGAGCTGAATTTACCCTCTATGATAAAGATCCGTCTAAAGATAATACGGCAAAAGCTCTGCGGACAACGACAACGGATGCAACCGGCCGTATGACCTTCAGCAGATTAGATGAAGGGACCTATTATATCAGAGAAACCAAAGCCCCTAACGGATACCAGCTCAACGATAAGGTTTACACGGCTGTGATCAAAGCTGAGTATGATACGGCAAAACACGTGCTGAAATCCTGGTCTGTCGTGATTGATGGGAAGGAATCAACCTTTACCCTCGACCATACTACTGAGAAAGTTACTGTTACCCAAACAGCAGAAGACAATACCCTGATCAAGAACACCAAGATCCCCGGACTGCCCTCCACCGGTGGTATGGGTACCTACCTCTTCACCGGCATCGGTGTGGCTCTCTTGGCGGGCGCAGCGGTGATGGTTACGGTCCTTCGCAAGAAGAACGAGCAGACCACACGATAAGTGGAATAAGGATCAATCGATTCATGGTTGAATAGTAAGAGCGTCGCCCCGGAGGGCTCCGGGGCGGCCCCTCTTATTTCTTGTAGGATCTTCGGATCCATTGGCAGAAAGAGCGGATATGGAACAGAAAAAGAACCCGGAATCCGGGGAAGATATGACCAAAACGAATGAGGAACCCGATAAAGGGGAAACCGCAAAAAAGGATCGAAAACTCAGAATCCTCGCGATCTTCCTTTTGATTGCCGGAATTTTGGTTCTGCTGTATCCGACCATCAGTAATCGCTTTAACCAGTGGCGCGCGGAGAAATTGTCTACGACGTACCAGGAAGTGGTTAAAGCCATTCCCGATGATCATTTTGCCAAAGAGTTGGAAAAAGCGCGAAAGTACAATGAGAAGCTGACAGGAGAAAGCGTGCCGGATGTGTTTGCGCTTCGGGAAAAGCATGACGATCCCCTCTATGATTCGTTGCTGAGCGTGACCGGCGATGGGATGATGGGGGAAGTGGAGATTCCGGCCATTAACGTCAAGATTCCCATCTTTCACTACACCACCGACCATGTGCTGCAACAAAACGTGGGGCATCTGGCGGGCTCATCGCTTCCCGTCGGGGGAAAGGGAACGCACGCCGTTCTCTCGGCGCACCGCGGGTTGCCCTCGGCAAAGCTGTTCACCGACCTCAACCTGCTAAAAAAGGGCGATCTGTTCTTTATTCGGGTGCTGAACGAGTTTTTAGCGTATAAGGTGGATCAGATGATTGAGGTGGAGCCGACGGAAACGGCATCGTTAGCCATCGACCGGGACAAGGATCTTTGCACGCTCTTCACCTGCACGCCGTACGGCGTCAATACTCAGCGCCTTCTGGTGCGGGGACATCGCGTGGACTATACGCCGGAGGAGACCAAGAAGGCTTTTGAAGATGCGAAAGATCTTCGCGTGGATACCACGCGCCTGAGCATTCATTTGTTGGCGGCTGCTATCGGAATTACGGTTGGGCTTACGCCCTACCTGATCTGGCGAAAGAAGAAAAAGAAACAGGAGGCCGGGCGTTCATGAGAAAAGCATCGCACCGACGCTTCTGGATTCTCGTGTGTATCCTCATGATTCTGGGAGGACTGGGCTTTCTCCTGTATCCCCCGGCATCGGATCTTTGGAACCGTTACCGAAATAGCAAGCTGGTCGATACGTATACGCAGGTGGTAAAGAATCTTCCCCAAGATCAGTCAAAAGCGATTTGGGAGAAGGCGCGCGAGTATAATGAAAAGCATACGACGAATACCATCGTGGACGCCTTCAAGGAGGAAGAAGATTATGTACTGACCGCTCCCTATGATCAGTTGCTCAATCCTTCCGGGGATAATATCATGGGGACGATCGAAATACCGAAAATCCATGTGAAGCTGCCCATCTTTCACGGGGTGGGCGAGGAATCGCTGCAGCGTGGGGCGGGACACCTGGAAGGAACGTCCCTTCCGATTGGCGGAAAATCCACCCATTCGGTCATCTCGGCGCATCGCGGATTGCCTTCGGCGATTCTCTTCACGGATCTCGACCAGATGGCAAAGGGCGATCTCTTCTATCTGCACATTATGGATGCGGTCTTCGCCTACCGCGTGGTAGATATACAAACGGTACTACCCCATCAGTCGGAACTTTTGGCGATTCAACCGAATCGCGACCTTTGTACGCTGCTCACCTGCACGCCCTATGGCGTGAACAGTCATCGGTTGCTCGTGACCGGCGAGCGAACCGCCTACATTCCCAACGAGGCTACACCGGTCGAGGAAAAAGATGTGGCCGTTTTGGACACGGTCATTGCCAACTGGAAGATCACCTTAGCAGGCGTTATCGTCCTTCTCTTCTTTCTCTTTGGGCTTCTTCTTCGGAGTCGACGAAAGAACGGGCAGGAGCGAGAAGTCGCGGAACGCAACAAGGAATAAAGGAGTGAACCATGAATAAACATCTTCAAAAAAGACATCGGCCCAGTGTGTGGGCGCGGCTCCTCGCTTTTGCAGGCGCCTTTCTCGTCTGTCTGGCGACTCTCTTTCCCATGGACGTCCGGGCGCGGCGAGACAATCCCATGGTACGCTCCTATGACGAGACAAAATGGGGTTCGCTTACCTTGCATTTGACCTATACCAAAGATAAGGGCCAAACGACAACGCCTCTCGATGGAGCATCGCTTCGTCTGGTTCGCATCGCGGATCTTTCGATGGGCGCCGATGGCCCGCACTATACCCTTCGCTCGGGGCTGACGAGCCTGCATTACGATTTTACCAAGATGACGTCAAGCGACCTGCGTCGGGTCGGCCAAGACATCGCAATCTATATCCAGGCGCATCCCCAGGCTTTGACGGCGCTCGGAAACGAGTCCAACGCAAACGTCAAGCCGAAACTCAATTCGACCTATAAGCCGGTTCGCGCGGCCACGTCGGATGCGCAAGGGAACGTTTCTTTTGATCACCTGGTTCATGGCGTGTACCTTGTTACACAAGAAGGCAAGGCGGGTACGGCTTCGCAGTTTGCCCCCATGTCTCCGGTTCTGTATTTTGTCCCCGAGTATCTGAAAACGGAAAACACTGGCACCTGGATCTATGATGTTGAGGCGAACCCAAAGTATTCGCCCAATAAGCCCCCTACGCCGCCGGAAATTCCGCCAACGTCGTCGACCCCGACGCCCCCGACACCACCTACCCCGCCGCAACCGCCCACACCGGGCACCGGCGACAAGATTCGCTTAGGTCTCTGGGTTGGTACCGGCTTGCTCGCGTTCCTTGCTCTGCTTTTGATGCTCCGCAAAAAGCGTAAGGATAAATAGGAGGCACAATGAACGTACAACGTAGAAAGAAACGCATAACAAAACTCCTGGCCATGCTGCTCGCTTTTTTCATGGTCCTTGCTTTTGCGTTGCCGAATCAGTCGGGAACGTCCTTTGCCGATTCCAACGATGCCGATGAAGCATCGTTGTTTTCGTTATTGCAGGACGGAAAAATAAACGACGGCGAACCCAGTGGCGTACCGGGCGCACCAGGTGCGCCGGTGGCCGCACAACAGACCACAGGAACGTACATGACAGTCAAGGACCAGTACGGGAATCCGGTCGATAATGTTTATTTTAATATTGATAATACCTATAACGGGATTCATTACTTCGGCAAAGCGGTGAACGGTGCGCTGTATATTTACAATTCTGCCACAAGACAATATGAGCAAAGCTCTCTTGAAGCGGCTGGCTTTATGGAGAGCCGGTATCACCAAATCACCGTTAATACGACGGTTGGCGATACGACGAACTATAATGTAGATCCCAAGACGGTTCTCGCCCAATTTTATATTCAAGGGGGGGGTGGTAAAGTTTAGCCAGGGCAGCGCCGACCTCATTCTCCAGAGCAAGGCCCAGCCGCCCGCCCCCGTCAGCGACGCAATGACCGCCAAGGACACAAAAGGAAAACCGGCGCCGGGCATTGCCTTTCTGCTGTATAAAGAAGGGGAGCCCAATATTCAGGAGAACCTGCTTTCCGATCACAATGGTGCGCTGGCTTATACAGCCAATGCGAATGTATTTGATGCAAGGACCTTGGCCGCCGGCACGTACACCGTAAAAGTCACGCCCCAGTCTTCCAGTGACACCGCCAAGGCGACCTATGTCATGGATGCCACGAAAATCTATGCCACGTTTACCGTGACGGATGACGGCGCGGGCAATAAAACGGTGGCGTTTTCCCCGGCAAGCAGCCAAAATCTTGTCTTCCCACTGATTGCGGATCTTCCCAAGGGAGAGGCGAAATTAACGGTCAACAAGACGGACGAGAAAGGCGATCCGCTTTCCGGTGTCACCTTTCAGCTACAAGGCCCTGTGGATAGCGCTGCCGCCGGCACCAGGACGTCCGGTCCGACGGGAGCCGATGGAAAAACTACGTTCACAAATTTAGCCTATGGCGAATACCTGTTGACGGAACTATCGGCTCCGGACGGTTATGTCGTCAGCAAACAGGTTATCCATGTCATGCTGGGGAAGGATGCGGACACGCCCATCGTGGGCGGAACGGATGTGACCAAACGATTGTCGTTGAATGCGGTCACCTGGAACCCGCCTCATGTGGAAAATGGTGTGAACACCATTTATCCCAACCAGGCCGAGTCCTTGTCCGTGGATGCGGTGATTCAAGTGCCTGCAACGACACACCTTGCGCCCGGCGATTTCTTTACCATCCAGCTTTCTGATAACGTAGATACCTATGGTCTGGTGCAATCCAAAGAGCAGGGATTGGACATTTTTGCCAATGGAGGAAAGCTCGCCGAAGGCAAATTTGATCCGACCACGAGAACGATCACCTATACGTTTACGAATCTGGTCAAGACCTTTACAGCCAATCAGATCAAGCTCCATACGGTGCTTTTCATTGACAAGGTGAAGGTTCCGCAGGAAGCCGGTGCGTCTTCCCCGATTCAACTCTCGTATGGCCTTGGTCAAACGACGCCGTCTACGTCGTCTTTTCAAGTGCTTTACCGTCCTTATTACTATCCGCAACAGACGGGTGGCTCCAATATCGGAACCATGTATTCGATCTATAACCCGGATAAAAAGACGGCGACCACTTATATTTATGTCAATCCGCTTACCAACAAGCTTAAAAAGGGAAAATTGGAAATTTCCGGCAAGGGATCTGTGTTGATTAATGCTCTGACCGATGTGAAGGTTTACGACGGCGGAAGCGGCAGCAAGAATACTATGGTGCCGTCTTGGGGTGTCGTTCCGGCCAACTTGACGGAAGTGACCGATCTGTCGCCGGTGATTGACGGCAATGCCAACAAGGTCACTATCGACTTTGGTGATCGACTCGACACGGGAAGTCAGGCGTACATCGTCAAGGTGACTACCGGTTATGATCCTTCCTCGACGGAGGATTTGGGCATGGTGGCGAAGCTCTATGGTTATTTCAATGGCTATTGGAGCCGATACTACAACTATTCCTACTATGACTATGACTGGGCTGCCGCACAGACGTACATGAAATTTTATGAGCATGAAGGGACGGCGACCGGCGTAGGCTTTGACGCTGAGGTCACGGTCTCCAACCCCAAAAACAGCATTGAGTGGACCAAGGTGAATGAATCCGGCCTTCCTCTGGAAGGGGCGGAATTTCGTTTGGTACGTGTTCAGGAGGGATCCGAGCAGACGGTTATCGACAAGCTTGTCTCCAATCGGGATGGGCGCTTGTCCGCTTCAGGCCTGGCGCCGGGTTCTTATACGCTCTATGAAACCAAAGCGCCGGAGGGCTATGAGATTCCCAAGGATGACACGGGCAAGGATAAGCCTTTGGCCACTTTTACCGTGAACGAGAAAGGCGAAATTCAAAATCCGGATCCTGCGGATGGCAAAATCGTAAATGGCCGTCTGGAAGGTCGCTTCTCTGTCCACAAGACGGACAACGCGGTGAACGAAGCGGATCGCAAGCCGTTGAAGGACACCGAATTTACCCTGACGCCGTTGAAAGAAGATCCTGAGCATCCCGGTTCATGGATTGTCGATGATACTAAGAGTCCGATCACCAAGACGACCGATGCGGAGGGGAATCTGACCTTCTCCGGTCTTGCCATAGGAAAATATCAACTGAAGGAAACCAAGCCGTCACCGGGTTATGTGTTGCGCGATACCACTTGGACGGTGGAAGTGAAGAAAGAACCGGTGGTGGCGACCAAACCGGGCATCGAACGGGTGGTGACTACGGTCACCGAGGACGCTTCGCCGTCGCTTGCCCAATCCACCGCTTCCGTCTCCTTTGGACGAAGCCTCGTACCCACCTCCACAAAAGACACCTACCTCGCGCCGCTACTGGATCATACCATGCAGCGCCTGCAAAAGGCGCAGGCGCTTCTCTCGTCCGATATGCAGGAAGAGGCATCGTCTTTTGCCGACGGTATGCTGTATTCTGCCGACGCTCCTTTGCGTTCTGTCGGTGCTCCTTTGCGCTCTGCCGGTGCGGGGAAATACCAGTACTACAATCCGGAAGAGGTTGACAGGACGAAATGGCCCGCCAACGTGCAGGAAATGGACGTCGACGGAGACGGACAGGCCGACTACAAGATCACCCAGATCATGGAACCCGACGGTACGACGCCGGGGCAGTACAAGGTAAATGTAAAAGTGGAGAAGATGCCGGAGACGTTGGAGTTGGTGGTATTGATGGATAACTGCTCGGCCTTTGCTCAGAAGAGTGGACTGGGGTACAAAGCCGGGGATAAAATTGACCGTGCACAGTGGGGCGGCATAGTAGGCGGAACGCTTCAACCAAATCCGACCATGTATGAATGGGTGGATTATTATTTCCGTGGCGTGAAAGACAACTACAATAACGTGACACAAGAAGGCCGTGTGACCCAACTGCTTCAGTTGATTGAACAGAAATATCCCAATGCAAAAGTCACGTTGCTGGGCGCAGGGGGACGTAACTTAAATGAGAAGTATCGCTTTAACAAACCCTATATCAGCCAACCGATCGGGAAAGCGATCCAATTCAATAAAGGAATTAATCCGACGGTTGAAAATAATAGAAATGATCCGCAACCGACTTGGGATTTTACCGGTTTTTATGGACGAGCCGGCTTACAGGAAGCAATGAATCAGGCCTATAAAACTTTGAGCCAATCCGGTGCGAAAAAGAAGTCCTTCTTTTACTTACAGGGCTTTCCAAACATTATGACCTATACCTGGTGGTGGGATGATGCAAAGCAGGATTTTGCCAATATCAAAAATGTTGCGAAGGTGAGTTGGCTGGTTGAATTAGATCCGTCTGCTTACGATAACGTCTTTTTAACGCCGGGTGAATATCGTGCAAACGGTCTTCCGGATCCGAGTCAGGTTCATATTTTACAGAATACATTGAGAAAGTGGCCAGATAAGGATCAGTACTGGAATCAAGTTGACAAAGCGGCGATGGAAAGCGCTTATGATCAGGCCATATCCGCTATTGCGCAAGAGATTACCAACGACGTGTCGAGTGACACAAAACTCAATCTGCAAATTCAGTTAGCGGATAACGTCCTTTGGCGTACGGCGCCATCCGGCGACGCCTCGATGATGACGGCCGGGGTGAGCTACGATGCGGCGACGGGGTCATTAACGAAGTCGGATTTTACGATGACCTCTAACGAGCCGTTGACCTTCAACTACTATATCAAGGCGAATTCCCAGGCATCCGTCGCTAAGCTCAATGTTTTTGAGAACATCAATCAGGCCAAGACCAGCGGCCTTCAAGTGAACACGACGAAGCCGGATGGCACGGTGGAAAGCACAACGTCCGCCATTCCTATTCCTCAGCTTCGGATTCCGGGCTGGGAAACGACGGTGACGAAGTATTGGTACGGTAATTCCGATGCCGATAACGCGAGCTTTCAGACTTTCCCGGAGACGGGAGCAACGCCGCCGACGGCGCCGACTTCACCCTTGGATACAGCGAAGAGGAAGGCGTCTCAGGTTCTCATCTATTCCAATACGGTCTATTCGGATGATCCGGAGACCAAGATTGGTCTGGGACAAAAGCTGAAGAGTCCCTATGCGTCGTTGCGTTTTGCCCGGGCTCTGCCTTATTACGACAATAATGGAATGCCCATTCATTATCAGGCAACGGAGTACCATGATCCGATTTTCCACACGAAAATGAACTTGGTCAAGAATGATGCCACGCTGAAACAGACCTTCTATATTGGCGCACAGATGGATCCGGTCGTGGTGAAGATGGATATTTTCGTGACAAACCAGTGGGGAAGTGGGACGACGGATGCGGATAAGGTGCCGGTGACGGCCAAGCTTCTGGCCTTCCGGAAAAATACGGACGGGAGCGAGACGCCGCTGACGGATGCGAAGATGAAAGCCTTGCTCGGAGCCGGAAAGCCGACCACGCTCACGTTAGATGCGAAGGGGCGTTGGACGGGAAACTTTGCGGACTTGCCCACTAGCGAGATCGTGAACGGCCAGGCGACGGAAATTGTCTATCGCGTGAAGGAAGTGCCCCTTCCGGGCTTTGATGTGTCGTATCTGTATGATTCGCAAGAAGTGAAACAGTCGGACGGCACCACCAAACCCACACACTACGTGACGATTGTGAACCAGAAACATACGCTGGTTTCGGTCACCAATGCGCCCAACGAAGTAGATTTTTATAAGGTGGACGGAAGCGGTCAGGCGTTGGCCGGCGCCAAGTTCACGCTCCAGAAGGAGACGGAAACGCCGGGTACATGGGCGGATGTTGCCAAGCATATGGATATCGCGACGGAGCAGGTCACGGAGAATGGTGTCGAACGCGAGAAGCTCCATTTTGAGAAGTTGAATCCGGGCAAGTACCGTCTTAACGAAACGACGGTTCCGGCCGGCTATAAGGAGCCGACGAATCCCGTTGCCACCTTTACCATTTCCGAAACAACAGGAAAGGTGGAAAATATTCAGGCGTTAAACGCGAGCGGCAGTCTTGTCGCAGGCCCCTCGGGCGCCGCTATCTACAACGTATCGAAAGACCGCCCGCCCATTGATTTCTATATCAATAAACTTGGAGGAGTGCAGGGAGAATCCCTAAGTCAACTGACCTCGGGCACGTTGGTCATGAAACTGCAAAAGATAGACGACGAAAACAAGAGCATGACGGTGACGTTTGATCTTTCTCAGGATTACAGGGATATTTCCAACACCGGAACGAGGGGACTCAAAATCACTATTCCGGCCGATTGGCCGGCCGGCGACTACGTTTTGAGTGAAGTGACGGCTCCGGCAGGCTATCAGAAGATGGCCGGTACCATTACGCTTCGCTACACTGTGCCGGCAGATCTGTCTTCGACGACGGGGCGGACGCTGGGCGTGGTAGATGCTCAGGGCAACGTCCAATCTCCATACCTCTTTGAGGAAACGCAGATTGACGGTGTCTGGACGCCGACCTATGCTACGGGCTATGCACCTCTGGCCATTGAGAATTATGTGTTTGTCCTGCCCTCCACGGCAGGCCCCGGCACCTTCTTTTTCACGTTGGCAGGCGCCTTCCTTCTGGGACTCGCAATGAGCCTGAGAGGCGTCAGCTCGAAACCGCGGCCGCGGACGAAGCGTCGCAGCTGAGGGCGCGGTTTGAAGGCGCAGACGCCGAGACTGCTAAAAGGCTCTAAAATTGAAGTGGTTTCCGATGGGACCGTCTTCACACTGATGAAGGAAGACCCGACGCATCCCGGCGGGGATAAGGCTCTGACGGATGTCTTTGACACAGAAACGAAGATTACCGCCACGTATAAGGACAAGGTTCTTACCGCGGATCCGCAAGATAGTAAGAACTATGCAAAGGTCGCATTCACGGCCAACCGCGGAACTCTTGAAGCTACAAGCGCTATTTGGTGCAAAAGTAGAAGAATAGCACGAGAGCGCAAACAGTAAAAAAAGAAGCCCGCAACGGATTTCCGCTGCGGGCTTCTTTTTGGTGTCAGGAGACGCTACGAGTAGAAATGCTGCGGTTGCTCGGCATTCAGCAAATGCGCTAGAATTGAAGAAATGGAAGTACAAAGGCATCGCTAAGAAAGCCAAGGAGGGTAAGATGAAAAAGACGATGGCTCTATTACTCAGTCTGCTGTGCTTTTTCCTGCTAAGTGGTTGCGCAGAGGATAAGAAAATTTCTTTTCCTCCAGCAGAGAATATTTCGCAAATCGAAATCACCGAAAGCCATGGAAAAAGTTTGAAACGCATTACGCAAGCGGACAAAATCTCCGCTCTGGTGGAGGACATGAAAGAGAATACAAAAGATACAGGAAGGGAAAGTGTCAACGATCAACCCACGAATATCGAAACGTATTACATTCTTGAATTTCACCTGAGCCAGGGTGCGGACAGTACGAAAAAATTCTACCTATATAAAGACAAGGACAATTGCTATATTGAGGAACCCTACACAGGGATATGGACTCTAAAAAATGAAATCTACGATGCGCTGTGTCATTAGCGGCGCAACGTTTCATTAAGTAGGAAATGGATCGGAGCACCCATGTCTCAAATCGAAACAAAATCAACGCAAACCATCGTTCACCCCCTAGAACCTGTCTACAACGCCGATTCGCGCCTCCTGATTCTGGGCTCTTTCCCCTCAGTCAAAACCCGCCAATACGGCTTCTACTACGGCAACCCCTTGAATCGCTTTTGGCCCTTGCAGGCGACCCTCTTTCACGAGGCTACCCCGGAGACCATCACCGAGCGGTACACCTTTTTGCTTCGCCATCACATAGCCATGTACGACAGCATCTATCAATGTGATATTGCCGGCTCCAGCGATGCCACCATTCGTCATGTGATTCCCAGTGATTTGCAGCCGCTTTTTGCCGCTGCCCCCATTCATCGCGTGTATTGCAACGGCGCCACCGCGTATCGCTACTATCAACGCTATCATGCCCAAAAGACCGGCATCCCCGGCGTAAAACTGCCATCCACCAGTCCTGCCAATGCGCGCTATCGGTTGGACGATTTGGTGGAGGCGTGGAAAGCGATATTGGAGTAGAGGGATAGAGGGCACGGCCGCATGCTCAGCTGGTATGCACGACCGTGCCTTTTGCAAAAAAGCGTCAAAGGCACGGTCGAAATCGTGGGGCAGGCGGCGTAGCCGACCGTGCCTTTTGTAAAAAAACGCCAAAGGCACGGTCGAAACCGCGGAGTAGCGGGCGCGATCGACCGTGCCTTTTACAAAAAATCGTCAAAGGCACGGTCGAAACCGCGGCACAGACGGTGCAACCGACCGTGCCTTTTACAAAAAATCGTCAAAGGCACGGTCGAAATGGCGGAGTAGCGGGCGCAATCGACCGTGCCTTTTGCAAAAAATCGTCAAAGGCACGGTCGAAACCGTGGGGCGGGGGGCGTAACCGACCGTGCCTTTTGCAAAAAAACGTCAAAGGCACGGTCGAAATCGCAGGGCAGCGGTCGAAACCGCGACCAGCCGACACGGCCATCCCCCTCACGCCGTCATCACCCATCGCTATTATCCCGCCGCCCGGACGCTTCAGCGTGTAAACCCCTCACGCCGTCGTCTCCCATCGCCATTATCCCGTTGCCCAGACGTTTCTGCGTGTAAAACCCCGTATTCTTTCTCATGGCCCCTTCGGTTGCATCTTGTACATAACGCAGTGACGCTTTATACTCAATCCGAGCAAGGGGCTTTTACAGCGTCACCAGATGAGGAGGAAGAGAATGCTGTTAATGATAGATAACTATGATTCCTTTGTTTTTAATTTGTTGTCCTATTTCGAGGAGTTGGGCGAAGAGGTGGACATCATTTCGGCGGGGGATTTTGAGGAGGCGGATCCGGCGTGGGCGGAGAAATACGATGCGATTCTACTGTCGCCGGGACCGAAAGGACCGAAGGATGCGACGCTGTGTTTGTCGGTGATGGAAAAGCTGGCAGGAAGGATTCCCATTCTGGGGGTATGCCTGGGGCATCAGGTGATTGCGCATGCCCTAGGAGCGACGGTGGAAAAGGGGGATAGGCCGTATCACGGGAAGCTGTCGCCGGTGTTCCATAAAAAGATAGGTTTGTTTTTCAATTTGCCGAATCCGTTTACGGTGACGCGCTATCACTCGTTAGCCGTAAAGGCTGAATCGCTGCCGGCAAGGCTCAGGCTGGATGCTTGGACAGAGGATGGCACGGTTATGGCGATTTCTTCGGAAAAAGACGGTATCTATGGGGTGCAATTTCATCCGGAGGCGCTCCTCACCGAAGAGGGACATGAAATTTTAGCGAATTTTCTTTTGTTGGCAAAACAGTGGAGGGAACAGCATGCGCTTTAGAACATTTCATCGCTATCCGGCGATGGTGGACATTTTTTCCAAAGTGGCGGATCAAGAGCGGGCGGTATTTTTGGATTCTTCGAAGCAAAATGCCTTGGGACGCTATTCGGTGATTGCCTTTGCGCCTTGGGATACGGTTCGCAAACAGGGAAAAGGCGTGTATGTAAATGATGAAGTTGTCAAGGAGACTTTTTCTGAGGCATTGCAGAGGCTGTTGGGAAAACATAAAAAAGACTATCCTGCTGAGCTTTTTCTGTCCAATCCGGCCATCGGCTTTTTGTCCTATGGCTATGGGCAGGAGCTGATGGACGTATCTTCGCGGCATCCGAACCGTTTCAGTATCGATGATGCCATTTTCTGTTTTTATCACGTGTATCTCGTGGAAGATCATGAAGCGCATTGTTTGCAACTCGTACTGCAGGGCGAGGATGAGAGCGATGCCAAAATGGACGAGCTGGTTGCGTTCTTGTTAACCGCCGCACCACCGCAAGACGCTTCGCATGACGCATCGCCGCAAAGCGCCCTGCAAGCCGCCCCGCCAACCTCAGCCGGAGCGACAAAACAGTACGGCTATTCTACCACCAGCGACTACGATGCAGAGGGGTACATGGCGGCGATTCAAAAGCTGATTGCCTATATTGTGCAAGGCCATACGTATATCGCCAACATGACCCGTCGCCTGGAAATACAGAGCAATGTCCCGCCGTTTCCATATTATCGCGTGTTGCGTGAAAAGAATCCGGCGCCGTTTGCTGCATATATGAACTATGGCGCGTATCAAATTTTATCCAGTTCGCCGGAACAATTTTTATATGTGCAAGATGGCAATGTACGCACCAAGCCCATCAAAGGGACGCGCAAGAAAACGCAGGATGCGGCCGTGAATCAAGCGATGATCGAGGATCTGTTGCATTCGCCGAAGGAGCGTTCGGAGCTTCTGATGGTGACAGATCTGGAGCGCAATGATCTCAATAAAGTTTGCGTGCCGGGAACGGTGAAAGTGCCCCAGATGTACACGCTGGAGGAGCACGAAACGGTCTATCACATGGTCAATACCGTGACGGGCAAGTTAGCTCCGCAGAAGAACTTGTTGGATCTTATCCAAGCCACCTTCCCGGGCGGTTCGATCACCGGCACGCCGAAAAAACGAACGATGGAAATCATCGATGAATTGGAAAATTCGCCACGTCATATTTACACCGGCTCTCTCGGCTATCTGACGCCAGACGGCCAAATGAATTTGAACATTATCATTCGTACGTTGCTGCACCAGGAGGATCGCTACGAAATCGGCGTCGGCGGCGGCATTACCTGCGAATCCGATCCGGCAGAAGAATTTGAGGAAACCGTACAAAAAGCCAAGGCATTGGTGGATACTTTTTCTGCCTTAGCTGCGCCGGAAGGAGAAAGCGGTGTCTGAGTATCGTTGCGACACTGAAACCATTGTGCCGGATGCAGGCTATTTCTTCGGCCTCGGCGTTTTTGAGACGATTGCTGTGGAAGAGGGGCGTCCGCTCTTCTTGGATCGTCATCTGGCACGCCTGCAAAAAGGGCTGAACTTTTTAGGCTTGGAGCAAACTGTGGAACCGGCGGCCGTTCGCACCTATCTCAAATCGCTGCCGGCGTTAGCAAGAAGCCATGGCGTTTTGAAGATTACGGTGTCCGAAAAAAATGTGCTCTTTACCCATCGCCATAATCCCTATGGCGATGCCGATTTTGCGCGCGGCTTTTCCTGCTGTCTGTCTGAGGTTTTGCGCAATCCCACATCGCCTTTCGTGTATCACAAAACCCTGCAATATGGCGAAAATATACAGGAGCTTCATGCCGCAAAGCGCCAGGGATTTGATGGAGCGATATTTCAAAATGCTTCGCACAATTTTTGCGAGGAAACCCGCGCCAATATCTTTTTCCTCAATGGCGATCATCTGCTTACGCCTCGCTTGGAAAACGGCCTTTTGAACGGCACCGTGCGTCAACTGTTGCTGGAGACGCTGCCCACGTCAGAACGGGCTCTTTCCGTCGAGGAGGCGGACATCCCCGTGGCCGACCTGGCTACCTTCGATGAAGCTTTTCTCACGAACGCCCTCATGGGCGTGATGCCTTTGCGGCAACTCGGCAACCACGTTTTCAAAAGCCGCCATCGCGTCGATGCGATCCGTGCCCATTATGTAGCGCTGGCTGAGGCAGAGCCCGTTCTTGACAGTGATTTTTCCGTTTGCTAGACTGAAAAAACATTGGAAATGCGAGGAAGCTTTCTCCTTCATAGACCGTAAGTCTGTGTGCGATTGAGCGATCCGACACAAGGCGAAATTGTTAGGAGGGTTTATGAATGTATTAATGGCTATGTTTCTCATTATGGCGATCGGCTATTTCCTGGGCTATTTGGATATTTTTGGCGTCAAGTTCGGCGCTTCTGCGATCTTGATTACTTCACTTGTTTTTGGACACTTCGGCACGAAAGTGCCTCCCATACTCGGTAATGTCGGCTTGGTGCTGTTCTTGGCACCGATTGGCTTGATGGCTGGTCCGACGTTTGTGAATAATATTAAAAAGAATGGCATCAAGTTTTTAGCCATAGCGATTATCACATGTATTATTGGCGGTGCCTCGATTGTTTTGGCGGTAAAACTCTTTAACATTCCTTTGGAACTCTCCATGGGCTTGGGTGCAGGCGCTTTGACGTCTACGGCTATGCTTGGCACGGTGACGTCGCTTACGCCATCATCGCTGCCGGGCGTCGGCTATGGCATTGCCTATGCGTTTGGCGTTTTGGGCGTAGTGCTTTTGGTGCAGATCTTGCCGAAAGTGATGGGCGTAGATCGCGACGAAGAAAATAATAAATTAACTGTTCCGGAATCCAAAAATGCGGTCGAGAATCTCAAGAAAAAATTCCTGGACTTCGAGCCGCATGGCCTCTTTGGCGTTGCTGTAGCCATTGCATTAGGCAGCTTACTGGGCAGCCTCAAATTGCCGGTGGGCGACAAGGTAGTGGTTTCTCTCGGCGCCGGTGGTGGCTCCATCATCATGGGCATTGTGCTGGGCCATTTTGGTCATATCGGACCGGTCAATTTCACCTACGCTAAAGGTAACATGCAAATGATCCGCGATTTGGGCCTAGCCTTTTTCCTCATGCGCGCCGGCACGAATGCAGGAGCGGGTTTTGTCGAAGTGATCAGCCAATATGGCATCACACTCTTCTTTGCAGGAGTGATGATCACCTTGGCAAGCTCGGTCTTGAGCTATCTGATCGCCTATTATGTGTTCAAATTGCCATTATTCGGCGCGTTGGGAACCACCACCGGCTCCATGACCAGTGCTCCGGCATTGGGCGCACTTCTTGAAGTGACAAAAGATGACCGTGTTTCCTCGTATTATGCCGCCACCCAGCCGATCGCTACGATCTTTCTGGTATTCATGCCACAGATCATTTGGCTTTTCTTTGGCCCCAGATAGAACGCCATCGCCGGGAGGCATAACTACTTGACACGGCCTGCATCGCTATCAATGTTCGGCAGAAAAAGGCCATCCCGCTCTATTCCTTCCAACGCCAGCAATTGTATTTTCTTATCGATGCCACCCGCATAGCCGGTGAGCCCGCCGTCAGCGCCCACCACGCGATGACACGGAATAAGCAATGAAATAGCATTGTGTCCAACCGCACCACCCACCGCCTGCGCCCCCATGCGCAGGCGGTTTTTCTTCTGCCCAAGACGTCTCGCAATTTCCCCATAAGTCATGGTCTCTCCATATGGAATCGACAGCAATATCTCCCACACCGCCCGCCGAAACGGTGTCGTGCGCATCCTCATCGATGGAGTAAAATCCGGCTCCTTCCCGCTAAAATACACATCCAGCCACTGCACCGTTCTTTGGAAAATAGGCAGCCCATCAGGCGCACATTCCACCCACACTTCTCTCCGCGTCTCCGCAAAATATTTCTGCCCATCAAACCACAACCCGATGAGACTTTCGCCATCGCTTGCCATCGTCATGCCACCCAGTGGCGATTCATAATGCGCACTATAGTCCATTCCAACCCCTTACCCTTTTGCCCCTCGCCTGCGGCTTCAGCTCGCTTTTCGCTTCCATCTCGCTACTCTCGCCTTCAGCGCCAAGAAGTCGAAGTGGCAATGCAACCCTGCTTATAGCAATGCCTTCTCCTTCTTATTATAGCAATGACCGAATGAGCAAGCGGAGGCGTTGTGCGAAGAGGTTGCGCGACCGTGCCTTTTGCATAAAAACGCCAAAGGCACGGTCGAAATGGCAGGGCGGAGTGCGCAACCGACCGTGCCTTTTGCAAAAAAACGCCAAAGGCACGGTCGAAATGGCAGGGCGGAGTGCGCAACCGACCGTGCCTTTTGCAAAAAAACGTCAAAGGCACGGTCGAAATGGCAGGGCGGAGGGCGCAACCGACCGTGCCTTTTGCAAAAAAACGTCAAAGGCACGGTCAAAATTGCGGGGCAGATGGTGTGACCGACCGTGCCTTTTGCAAAAAAATGCCAAAGGCACGGTCAATCGCCTCCGGCGCCCGTAAGGAGCCGGCTCCGCCGGCGGTTAATAAATAAGGAGCGCCGCTTGCGCGGCGCAGTTTAGAATGGCGCCTTCGGCGCCCATAAGGAGCCGGCTTCGCCGGCAGTTCAGAATGCCGCCTTCGGCGGCGTAATAAGGCCGCCGTCGGCCGCCATTCGTTCTTAAGTCATGCGCCGAAAACTCCCCGAAATCCTGCCGTATCGCCGCTGAAAACTCGTCATGCTCGCCGCCGTGCCCCCGCCGAAAATTCGCCATGCTCCCAGCCGTGACTCGCACCGAAAACCCACCATACCCCTTCCATGCTCCCCGCCATACCCCTCCGAAAATCCGCCTTACCTCCGCCAAAATCCCGCATGCTACACCGTCGCTCCCGCTATACAGCCATCCCGCGACGCCGTCTGTGTGGCTAAGCATCTCGCTGCGGCCATCACGCGCAAGGCGCCTTGCGCAGAACATCCTTTTCTGCGTATTTTTTGTCTTAATGATTTGACTTGGACAAGAGACGATAGTACTATAAATAGCACCAAAATGGTACTAAAAAACGTACCAAACCAGCGCGACATCGGCATAAAATGACCACCGCACCGCCGCATCACCACCGCCACTACATCGGCACCAAACCAGCGCGACATCGGCATAAAATCACCGCCGCACCACCGCCCCACCACCGCATCACCGCACCACCAAAAAAGCAACATCATGGGAATATTTCCATCGAAGGGAGTTGTTATGGAGGTACATATCGAAAATAGAATTGCTGAATTTCGAAAAGAGAAAGGCTTATCCCAGCATCGCTTGGCGAAGGCGGTGGATTTGAAGCGTCGTTCGATCATGGCGTATGAGAACAATGTGATCAGTCCAACGCTGGAAACAGCCTATAAAATTTGCAAAGTCCTGGATAAGGACATCAAAGAAGTATTTATTTTTCAGTGAGGAGAAACCATGGGAATCTTTTTTATGGATACGAATGAAATCGAAGAGGAAGTGAAGGCTTCTTTTGGCGCTACGAAGGACTATCTGTTCACGATTAAGCATGATGATTTAAAAACGGGATTGGTAAAATGGCTGGCGCTGAGCCCCTTGCTTTATTCGAGCGATGCTGCGCGCAATTTCACTATCTATTTCAGCCCGAAGGGAATTTATGAAAAAGAGAATGGCAATCCGCTCAGCAAATCCTTTGTGCTGCTGCCTTGGAATGAAATCGAGGACTTTCAAGTGGAAATGAAATCTAAAAAGGCATTTCTGGTCTTTTGGCATCTTGGCAAGAGAGTCGGCTATGAAGTCCCGTTCAACGGTCGCATGTGCAAAGGCAATGAAGAGAGATTGCAAGCGCTGCAAGAGAAAAATTGGAATCGGGTCGATTAAAACCAAGACGCCAGCCTATCGCCGTCCTTGTCTTTTACAGCATCTCACAGTCGTGCGGGATGGAGTGCCCCTTTTTGCGATACTCGCTCGGGGAGAGGTGATATTGCGCTTTGAAGGCGGAAGTGAAGCGACTTTGGCTTTCGTAGCCGACGCGTCGGGCGATGGCGGCAACGGATAGCGTGCTTTCGGTGAGAAGGCGGGCGGCCAATTCCATGCGGTGTGCTTTGATGTGAGCGGCCAGAGGGCTGCCGTAGATGGATTTGAACGTTTCCTTGAGGGTGGTGGGATTCATCAGATAGCGATGCGCGAGTGCATCGATGGTGATGCGTTCATCCATGTTGTGCGTGAGGAGGTCATGAATTTCGCGCACGATGCGAATTTGCTCGGCGCGTGTGGCCGTGAGGGTTTCGGGGCGCGTTTCTTTTTGGGCCAGAAAAAGCAGCAACTCCACGGTCTTGAGTTGTTGATAGGGGCGACGCAACTGCGTCTCGCTCGCGTAAAAAGGCGTGAAAAGGGCATCGCTATGGAGATTGCCGGCAAAAGCGGCAAAAGGAGAAGCGGTGAGAAATTGGTCGCTGAGAAACGAGGGGGAAAGTGCGCTTTCGCCAAGGAGCGGCAGCGAAGAGAACAGTGTCTGCGGATCCAGAAAAAGAGAAAGGCCTTCGCAGGGAAGGGAGGGATCCGAGGATGGCAACGGGGTGCCGGCGGCAAGGGATTGTAAGAGAAAATCGCCGGGACCGAGGTGCAGCGTTTTTCCTGCGTGAGATGCCGAAAGTTTCCCCTTGTGGCAATGGGTGATTGCCAGGGTGGGCGTCGTGTCTGCGGTTATGGGGCATGCGGCAAGGCACGGGCCTTCGTTGTTGAAATACGTAAGAGCGGCTCCCGGAAAGAGGGAGACGGATGGGGTGGTTGCGGCGGACATGAAAACTCCTTCGTGTATACGGCCGTATACGGTGCCTTATTTCGGACAGGCGATGGCCATGACCTTTTCGATCATTTTATGCAAGAGTTGACTTTGCTCGTTGTCGGCGGCGCGATAGTACACTTCTTTTCCTTCGCGGCGACTGACGACGAGTTTGCTGTTTTTTAAGGGGCGTAGATGATGAGAGATGGCGGGACTGGACATGGCTAAGAGGGCGGAAATGTCCTGTACGCACTCTTCATGATGGCATAGAAGCCAGAAAATGCGGATGCGAGTGGTATCGCCCAATTGCTTGAAGATATCCGCAACAATTTGAAAATCGCTCACGATGGCCAGTTGCTTTTTGATGACGGCCAGATCCGGCGCTTCGTCGTCATGGGCAAAGGGTAGCGATAAGTCCTTTTGCGTTTGAGGCATAAAAACCTCCTTTCTCTTTTGATCCGATGGCTTGGGGGAAAAGGGAGGGGCGAGCCTGTCCCGTTTGCCCGATTGGTCATCCCTTTAGACCGATTAGCAGGAATGAGAGTGAAACATTGACTTGCGTTTTCCTCCCTATTATAATTTTCGTAGATTGATTAAACAAGTGCTTAATCGTAAAAATGAGATCGTATAAACGAAGGAGGCTCTCATGAAAAAAACATACAACATTGAAGTGGATTGTGCGAACTGCGCGAATTTGATGGAAAGCGCAACGAAGGAAATCGCTGGCGTGGAAGATGCTGTAGTGAATTTCATGACGCAGAAAATGATCGTGAAATTTGCACCGGATGCCGAGCCGGCGTCGGTGATGCAAAACGTGCTCTCTGCTTGCCGGAAGGTAGAACCCGACTGCAACATTGCGCTCTAACGATACGAACCCGGTTGGCACGAAACGCTTGGAAGCAATGGGCTGTGGGAAACCGGAAATGAGCCGCTCCCCGCGGGGAGCGGTATTTTTATAGGGAAGGATAGTCGAATGGCACAAATCATCATCAGCGCTTTATTGGTCTTCGTACTCCTAGCGGCGATCGTTTTGTTGGTTACAGCGGGGCGACGGGAAGGCGACATGACCAAAAAGCAGAAAAAAAACGTAGTGCGCATTTTCATCAGCGCAGCCTTGCTGCTGGTTCTGGAGCAACTGACGGCGGAGAGTTTTACCTTTTTGGACCAACAGCTGTTTCCTTCGGCGGGGCGCGTCGTGCGCTTTGCGTTATATTTCTTGGATTACTGGATTATCGGGCATGACATTCTGGCCAAAGCGTGGCGCGGCATTCAAAATAAGCGCGTGTTTGACGAAAATTTTTTGATGGCCGTTGCTACCGTTGGAGCCATGACATTGGCGATTGTAGAAAATGGCGACTATTTGGAAGCCATTGCCGTCATGTTGTTTTATCAGATCGGCGAATGGTTCCAAAGCTACGCCGTGGGACGCAGCCGCAAAAATATCAGCAATTTAATGGATATCCGTCCAGACTATGCGCATGTGGAGAAGGATGGCGTTTTGGAAACCGTAGATCCGGATGACGTGGCTGTCGGCAGCATCATCGTCGTGCAGCCGGGCGAGAAAATTCCCATCGATGGCACCATTGTGGAAGGTAAGTCGAGTTTAAATACGGCAGCTCTCACGGGGGAAAGTCTGCCGCGTGATGTGGAGGAGGGCGATGCCGTAATCAGCGGTTGCATCAGCATGACCGGCGTGTTAAAGATTCGCACCTCGCGTGAATTCGGCGAATCCACCGTGTCCAAAATCCTGGATCTGGTGGAGAACGCGAGCTCTCGCAAATCCAAGTCGGAGGACTTCATCTCGCAATTTGCGCGAATCTATACGCCGGCCGTATGCTACAGTGCGTTGGCACTGGCTCTGTTGCCGCCATTGGTACGGATGTTCTTTATGGGGCTGGCGCCGGCTTGGACGGTCTGGCTCTATCGCGCCCTCACTTTCTTGGTCATCAGTTGCCCTTGCGCACTCGTCATCAGCATTCCGCTGAGCTTCTTCGCCGGCATCGGCGGCGCCAGCAAGGAAGGCATTTTGGTCAAGGGCTCCAACTATTTGGAATTGCTCTCAAAAACGAAAATTGTTGTGATGGATAAAACCGGTACGCTCACGCAGGGCGTTTTTGAAGTCAATGCCCTGCATCACAATACCATGGAAAAAAGCAAACTCTTGGAACTGGCTGCGCTCGCGGAAAGCGCCTCCTCGCATCCCATCAGCAAAAGCCTTCTGCGTGCCTACGGTAAGCCCGTGGATCGCCAGCGCGTTACGGAAATTCAAGAAATTAGCGGTAAAGGCATCATTGCAAAAGTAGATGGGATTTCCGTTGCCGCGGGTAACAGTAAGCTGATGGAAAGTTTAAACACGCCCTATCATCCCTGCCATATGACCGGCACCATTATTCATCTGGCGCTGGATGGCGACTATGCCGGCCACATCGTCATTTCCGATCGCGTGAAGCCACATGCGAAAGAGGCTGTGCAAGCGCTCAAGGCCGACGGCATCCAAAAGACGGTGATGCTCACTGGCGATACACAAAAGGTGGCCCAAGAAGTGGCGGCCGACCTTGGTGTGGACGCCGTTTATAGCGATCTGCTTCCGGCGGGGAAGGTGGAGAAGGTGGAAGAATTGCTGCGTGAAAAGCCGGCCAAGACGAAATTAGCTTTCGTTGGCGATGGCATAAACGATGCTCCGGTGCTCTCCATTGCGGATATTGGTATTGCCATGGGCGCCATGGGGTCCGATGCAGCTATTGAAGCCGCTGATGTTGTCTTGATGGACGACGATCCGTTGAAACTTTCCAAAGCAATTCGTATTGCGAAAAAGTGCCTGGGTATTGTTTATCAAAATATTGCTCTGGCGCTTGTCATCAAATTTGCCTGCTTGGGTCTCGGCGCCTTGGGCATTGCCAATATGTATCTTGCCATCTTTGCCGATGTTGGCGTCATGGTGATTGCTGTGCTCAATGCGATGCGCTGCCTGTGGGTGAAAAACTTATAACACCGTAGCGCCTTCTTTGCTACGGTGGCGGAAGCGGCGATTCTTGCCGCAAAGGAGGTTATATGAGTGGAAAATTGGACAATCGCAAAGTAGCGATTATCGGTTGCGGCTTTGTGGGTTCTTCGTCAGCGTTTGCGCTGATGCAAAGCGGTCTGTTTTCAGAAATTGCACTCGTGGACGTAAACCACGAGAAAGCTGAAGGGGAGGCCCTGGATATCTCCCACGGCGTGCCTTTTGTCGGCCAAGTCAAGGTCTATGCGGCCGATTATGACGACATCATGGATGCTGCCATTGTTGTCGTCACCGCCGGCGCCGCCCAAAAGCCCGGTGAAACACGACTGGATCTTGTCCATAAAAATGTCAAAATCTTTGAAAGCATTCTTCCCGAATTTAAGAAGCGTGCCTACAAAGGCATCCTTCTCATCGTGTCCAATCCGGTGGATATTTTGACCTTGGCGGCGCTGAAATTCTCCGGCATGCCCGAACATCGCGTCATCGGCTCCGGTACCGTTCTGGACACCGCCCGCCTGAAGACCGCTCTCGGCGAGCATCTCTCCGTCGATGGTCGCAGCGTTCATTCCTTCATCATTGGCGAACATGGCGACAGCGAAATCGTCGCTTGGTGCAGTACGAACATCTCCGGCATTCCCGTCAATCGCTTCTGTGAAATGCGCGGCTACTACGACCACCAAGAATCCATGGACCGCATTGCGGATGAAGTCCGCAACAGCGCCTATGAAATCATTGAAAAGAAGCACGCCACCTATTATGGCATAGCCATGTCCGTGGTGCGTATTTGCCGGGCGATCGTGATGAATGAACGATCCATTCTTCCCGTATCCTCGATCATGCACGGCGAATACGGCATCGATGGCATTGCTCTGAGTATGCCGGCCATCGTCGGCGAAGAGGGCTTTGAAGTGCACGTACCCATCGTGTTGAGTGAAGAGGAACAGAAGAAACTCGTTGCCTCCGCCGAAGCCCTGCGCAAAGTGGCTAAGGAAGCGGGTCTGTAAAAAGCACATCAATCGAAGCCGATCCGTTCGGACCGGCTTTTATAGATACAAGCGGAGAGCGGCCTTCCGGCCGCTCTTTTGTTGTTGAAACAGGAAAGCGGCCTTCGGGCCGCTCTTTTGTTGTTGAAAAGGAGACGGCCTCCAGGCTGCTCTTTAGTTGCGACAAAATCATACGAGCATGAGCCGAAATGCGACATATGGCCTCGAGAATGGAACGCACGGAGATTTCACCTTTGGAATAATAGATACGGAAGAGGGAATAACGATGCACCATTTTTATTCGAGAGGAAGGGGTCGCCTATGGAAACAGAAATGATGGAGATGCAGGAAATATTGAAAGCATGGCTGGAGAAGTACCAGAAGCTGTTACAAAAATTAAAGGTATCGCAACACAAGAGTCGTGGCTATTTGGAAATTGATGATCGCTATCAACCGCCACAATATTATCATCATTGGTGTAATCAAGAGACGAATCAAGAGCATCGCAGATATCTGGGAAAAGATCAACTGGACTTTGCGCATCGCCTGGCACAGCAAACCTATGAGAAAAGAGTGAAAATCCTTTTGCGCAAGCGATTGAAACAATGGCAAGCGATCCATCAAGATTTTTGTGACAATGAAATTGATGCCATTTATGAACGCATGAAACCCTCAAGAAAGGCCCTAGTGAAGCCGATTGCATTGACGAGAACACAAAAATTACAACAATGGTTGGAACAACCTTATGAACCATTTCACTTTGCACCGGACGCCACCACGTTTCGTACCAAACATGGTGAAATGGTGCGCTCTAAAAGCGAAAAAATTTTAGCGGATTTATTTTACGACAAGAACATCGCTTATAAATATGAAGCGCCTTTATACATTGAATCACGCGTTTTTCATCCGGATTTCACCTTTTTTGACGCCTACCATGAAATCGAGCTGTACTGGGAGCATTTCGGGATGATGGGAGATGCCGCCTACCTGGAAAACGCCTTAAAAAAGATCCGCTACTACAATACGCATGGTATTATCATGGGCAAAAACCTGATCGTTACCTTCGAATCCGCCACATGCCCCTTGGATTTCGATGAAGTCGAGACCCTTGTCAATGTCCATTTACAGTATTCTTCTTTATGCTGATAAAGAGGGGGGCGATGCGCGAGGCGTGGGCTTTCCTCGGCGATGCGCTATACCGTTGGTAACGGCAAAAACGGCAAAACCCACGGTAGGCGTTGGGGCCTGATGTGCGGTTTTCTACCGTTGGTAATGGCAAAAACGCAATTACCAACGGTACATCTGGCGGCCTGCTATGCCATTTTCTACCGTTGGTAACGGCAAAAACGGCAAAACCCACGGTAGGCGTTGGGGCCTGATGCGCAGTTTTCTACCGTTGGTAATGCCAAAAACGCCATTACCCACGGTACATCCGGCGGTCCAATGTGCGATTTTCTACCGTTGGTAACGGCAAAAACGGCAAAACCCACGGTACATCCGGCCGCCTACTACGCCATTTCCTACCGTGGGTAATGCCAAAAACGCCATTACCCACGGTACATCCGGCCGCCTGCTACGCCATTTCCTACCGTTGGTAATGCCAAAAACGCCATTACCGACGGTACATATTGCTGTCGGCGCCGTTATGGCATACCGTGGGTAATCGTGAATTCCCATAAACCAACGGTATGTGAGGGGGCGTGCTACTAAAAAGCGTAAAAAGACGCATCAACCGGCAGCATCCAAATCGTGGCGTTCCAGCCGGCCAGCAACAAAAGGAGTCGGCCTTACGGCCGACGATTGGTATAATAAGGAAACGGTTTGCGGCCTTGTCGGCCGAGCTATCGCCACCTCGCACCGCCGCACAGCTCCGCCGCGCCGCTCCGCCGCACAGCCACGTCGTCCCGCTCCGCCGCACACCGCCCCGCCGCGCCGCACCGCGGCGTCGCTCGAAAGAGAGGTTTTCATGTTATCCTTGCTGCTGCCCATCATCTATTTGTCCTTTATCAGCCTTGGCTTGCCGGACGCCCTGCTTGGCGCCGCCTGGCCGACGCTTTATTTGTCGATCGACGTACCACTGTCCTATGCCGGCATCATCTCCATGATCATCTCCGGCGGCACCATATTCTCCAGCCTGCAAAGCGACCGCCTCAATCGTCGCTACGGCACAGGGCGCATCACGTTCAGTAGCGTCTTACTCACGGCGGTTGCACTTTTGGGTTTTTCCTTCTCGCGGTCATTTTTAGCACTCTGCCTGTGGGCAATTCCCTACGGTCTCGGTGCGGGCAGCGTGGACGCGGCGCTCAACAATTATGTGGCCTTGCATTATAAAAGTCAGCACATGAACTGGCTGCATTGCATGTGGGGTATCGGCGCGGCACTAGGTCCCATGCTGATGGGAATGTGCCTTACGCACGGACTGGGCTGGCCCGCCGGCTATCGCTTGGTTGCGGGAGTGCAATTTGCCCTCACGGCAATCTTGTTTTTCCGTTTGCCCTTATGGAAAAAGGCAGCAATGGAGGAGACGGCGGCTGCGTCAGCCGAGCACGTCGCAACCGCAGACGCCGCCTTGGCCAACGAGCGCGCCATAACCGCAGACGCCGCCCAAGCCACAGAGCACGCCACAACCGCAGCCACCTCGGCCACCGAGCACGCCCCCTCCGCCGTCACGCCAGCCCCACTATCGCTAAAACAAATTTTCGCACTGCCCGGCGCCAAAGAAATCTTCCTCTGCTTTTTCTGCTACAGCGCCCTTGAAGCCACCATCGGCCTCTGGGCCTCGAGCTATTTGTCCCTTTTTGCCGGCATGGACGCCAAAACCGCTGCCGGCCGTGCGGCGCTGTTTTATGTCGGCATCACCGGCGGCCGCGCGCTTTCCGGCTTTTTGGCACAAAAATGGGATGACGACCGCATGATTCGCTTGGGCCAGGGGATTGTAGCGATGGGCCTATTCTGCCTTTTTATAGCGATGCTTTGCAGCACCTGCAGCGACGGCTCCTCGCTTTTTCTGCTTCTGCTGACCCAATTCGGCTTCTTACTGCTGGGACTCGGCTGCGCGCCCATCTATCCCGGCATCATCCATTCAACGCCCGCCCGCTTCGGCACCGCCCGATCGCAAGCAATGATCGGCGTGCAGATGGCCAGCGCCTACGTCGGCTCCTGCTTTTTGCCCCCCTTATTCGGCGTTCTCGCACGTTGCTGTTCCGTAGCGCTTTTGCCCTTTTATGCCCTGCTGTTGTTGGGTATTATGTTCACTATGCATCAGCTGTTGCTGCATCGCTCTACGAAAGACTAAAAAATCATCGCCAGAGAGGAGAATTTCATGCAATATATCGGAGATGTGTATCGACCGCCTTCTGAGGCCTCGTCGTTTATTTTGCAATGCACCGTGGGCTGTGCTCACAACACGTGCCGTTTTTGCTCGATGTATAAAGAGAAGAATTTTTTCATGCGTCCTCAGGCTGACATTTTGGCTGACATCGATGCCGTAGGCGCCGCCTATCCGGGGGTGCACCGTGTTTTCCTTGCCGATGGCGATGCTCTGGTCATGCCGACGGATCGCCTGCTGGAAATCATGGAACGCGCCCATCAGAACTTTCCTGTCCTTGAGCGCCTTAGCGCCTATGCCACCGTCGATGATATTTTGCGTAAGAGCGATGCCGACCTACAAGCCCTGCGCGCGGCGGGCCTTTCACTACTCTATATCGGACTTGAAAGCGGCTCCGATGAGATTCTGCGTCGCATCGATAAGCACCAAACGCAGGACGAATACGTGGCGGCGGTGCTCAAAGCCAAACGCAACGGTCTCGCCTCGTCCGTCACGCTGATTTTCGGCCTCGGCGAACAGACCGACAGCGACCTTCACATTCGCGAGAGCGCTCGTGCGATCACGCGCTCCAAGCCCGCCTACGTTTCCTTTTTGAGCCTGCATCTCAGCCCCGGCGCGCCCCTCTATGATGACGTCAAAGCCGGCCGCTTCACCCTCCTCTCCGACGAAGAAATCCTCAACGAAATGCAGCATTTTATCGAACAGGTGGATAGCGATGGCACCGTCTTCCGTTCCAATCACGCCTCAAACCCCGTTCCCGTTGCCGGCACCTTCAATCGCGATCGCGCCGACATGCTCGGCCAGATCGACGAAGCCCGCGCCGCGCAGTGGTATCGCCCGCACGCTTGGAGGGAACTGTAAGCCACCTTCCTGTACCTTTCCTCCCGAAAAGCTCCGCACTACGCCCATCGCTAAAACAAAACAAGCCCCCCACATATTGGGACGCCATGAGACATTAAATTTGAAATAATGGAGCCAGATGTTGAAGCGTTGCATTAGCGATGCCTTGAGAGGGAGGGACTGGCGATGTTTGACAAATGGACACAAATGGTACACACGCTGCAGGAGTTGGCCAAAAAATACGAACGATGCATCAACGTTCTTAACGACACACAGACGATGCAAGGCTATTTGGAAATTGACGATCGCCATGGAAGACCACAGTATTATCATCGTGGTGCCGAGCCAGGAAAGGCCCGGGAAAGCAGAATTTATTTAGACCAAGCCAACATCGATCGAATTAAACAATTAGCGCAGCAATCCTACAATAAGAAAATGTTGAAGCGCTTGACCTGTCGATTGACGAAGATAAAAAGATTCTTACATGGCACCAGCGATCAAAGCATTGATGCTATTTATGAAAACTTAAAGCCGTCGCGAAAACTATTGGCAACCCCCTTAGCGCCGACGCAAAATCAAAAGCTGGACCAGTGGCTCCAGCACACCCCTGAGCCCCTGGATTACCACGCAGAAAACAAGATATTTCCCACAAAGCATGGCGAAAGAGTGCGCTCCAAAAGCGAGAAAATCCTAGCAGATATTTTTCACGACCACCACATCGCCTACAAATACGAGTGTCCGCTACACCTAGACAATCAGACCTTCTATCCGGACTTTACTTTTTATGATGCCTCCAACGACATGGAAATCTATTGGGAACATTGCGGCATGATGGATGATCCCACCTATAGCGATGCGACTCTCAAAAAGCTAACCTATTATCAAAAAAATGGCTTGGTCCTCGGACAAAATTTAATTGTCACTTTTGAATCCGGCACCTTTCCCTTGAGCTTTGAACTCGTTGATGCCTACCTACAGCGCTATTTAAGCACTGCCTATCGATATTGAGAAAAATGCGGTGGGGCTGATCCAAACGGCCGACTTTCGACGTACCGTCGAAGAGAAAAGGAGGAATCCCAGTATCTTCAGACGCCGCCGTTTCGCCATTTCGGCCGTTTGGATCAGCCCCTACTATTGTTAAAGCAGAAGGCGGCCTATTGGGCCGCCTTCCTTATGCCATCATAGCGCAAGCCGGTTCGTGCAACTCGGTCCGGCTTGCGCGACCGTGCCTTTTGCAAAAAAACGTCAAAGGCACGGTCGGAAAGTGTGGGCGAGAGTCGTGTGCGACCGTGCCTTTTACAAAAAAACGTCAAAGGCACGGTCGAAACCGTGGGTTGTGGGGCGCAGGTGACCGTGCCTTTTACAAAAAAGCGTCAAAGGCACGGTCGAAATTGCGAGGCAAAGGTCGCAGCCGACCGTGCCTTTCGCAAAAAAACGGCAAAGGCACGGTCGAAAAGCGGGGGCGGGGGTCGAGCGCGACCGTGCCTTTTGCAAAAAAACGTCAAAGGCACGGTCGAAAAGTGCACCCAGATGGGTTGCGCGACCGTGCCTTTTGCAAAAAAACGTCAAAGGCACGGTCGGAAAGTGCGCCCAGACGGGTTGCGCGACCGTGCCTTTCGCAAAAAAACGGCAAAGGCACGGTCAAAAAGTGAGTCCAGATGGGTTGCGCGACCGTGCCTTTTGCAAAAAAGCGTCAAAGGCACAGTCGAAAAGTGGGGGCGAGGGTCGTGTGCGACCGTGCCTTTTACAAAAAAGCGTCAAAGGCACGGTCGGAAAGGTGCCGGCCCGTTGGCCGGCGTCTTTTTATAAGGAAGCCGCCTTCGGCGGCAGTTTATAAATAAGGAAGGCGGCCCGTCGGGCCGCCCTCCGTCTGATATCTAAAGCCGCCCGCGGCAGACGGGCATCCTCCGCGCGCCGCCAGCCCGCGCCCCGCAGCACACTGCACCTCCGCGCGCCGCAGGACCCGCACACCCCACAACCCCGCTCGCTGCCGACGTCCCGATCCGCGCACCGTCCGTACCGCCGGGCCCGCGAACGACGGCACCGCACAACGTTCATCCCCTGCACGCCACAGAACCGCACCCCACCCTTCGCACCCCACCTCGTTCATCGCTATGGTAAAATAAGACGGGAGGTTGCCATGCAAAAAGCTCTATATCGCGCTTATCGGCCACAGACCTTTGATGAGGTGGTCGGGCAGGATGCCATTGTGACGGCGCTGAAAAATCAGATCATGACGGGACAGATCGGGCATGCGTACTTGTTCGCGGGGACGCGGGGCACGGGGAAAACGTCGTGTGCGAAGATTTTCGCACGGGCGGTGAACTGTCTGGATTCGCATGACGGCAATCCTTGCAATGCTTGTGCGCATTGCCGGGCGATTTTGGACGAGACGACGATGGATGTCGTGGAGATGGATGCCGCATCCAATCGTGGCATCGATGATATTCGTGAATTGCGTGAGACCGTGATTTATCCGCCGGCGCAAGTGCGTTACAAGGTGTACATCATCGATGAAGCGCACATGATTACGAAAGAAGCGTTTAATGCGCTTTTAAAAATTATGGAAGAGCCGCCATCGCATCTAATTTTTATTTTGGCAACGACGGAGCCGGAGCGGATTCCGGCGACGATTTTGTCACGTGTACAGCGGTATGAGTTTAAACGCATTGAGCCAGAAGTGATTGCGAAGCGCTTGGCGATGGTGGCCGAGGAGCAACAGCTTAGGATTACACCGGAAGCCTTGCAAGCCTTGGCATTGGCGGCCAATGGCGCGCTGCGCGATGCTCTTTCCTTGCTGGATCAGGTCATGGCGATGGGCGAGACGACGATCACGGAAGAGGTGGTGGATCGCGTGCTGGGTACGGCGGGCTGGGTTTCCCTCGAGGAACTCACACGCGATGTGCTCGCGGATCGCTTGACTGCAGCGATGGCCTATGCGCATCATTTGCTTGAGGAAGGCAAGGAAGCAGGTACGCTCATCAGCGAATGGATGCATTATTTTCAGCAATTGCTGCTCGTCAAAGGCGGCGGCGCATCGCTGGCATTACCGATAGCGAAAGCCGAGCGTGAAGCGATGGAAGCGATGGTGGCCGACGTTGCGCTATCGCGGCTTTTGGATTCCATCGATGTATTGGTTGAAACGGATGTCTTGTTGCGCAAATCGGACGCGGCGGAGACGCTCTTCTTAGCAACGGTTGCTCGTTTGGTGGATTATACCTCGCCGAAGCGACTGGAAAGTCGACTGGCGGCGGTGGAAGCCAAACTGCAGATGGTGGAGCGATGGCAATCGCCGGAAAAAGCAGTGCAAGAAGCGATTGACAAAAAGTGGATTGCCGCGGGACCGCCGGCAGCCATAGCGGTGAATGCGCCAACACCGGCAGCCACAGCGGTGCCCGCGCCGCAGTCAGCTCCCGCACCGCAGCTGAAGCACGCGCCAACCGCAGCACCAAAGCCGCAGCCGACTCCAACTCCTGCACCGCAGCCAGCGCCTACTCCCGCGACGCCGTCGTCGGGCAGCGCTTCTGCGATCGACCCGCTTGCATGGTATCGCGATCATGCATCGGAATGGCGTAAATTTGTCGTCGGTAAAAAGATTGTGGCGCCGTTTTTCTTGGATCGATTTGATAAAATAGAGGTGTCGCGTTCGGAAGTGTTTGTAACCTTTGCACCGGAAAACGCCATGCAGGAAGGCGTCCTGAAGGGCAAGGAAAAGGAGCTGTCCGAAGCACTGTCAGAATTCACCGGGAAGCCGTGGAAAGTACACATCGGTGAAGTGGCACCCACTACGTCGAATTTTGCAGCGCCTGCAAAAGTAGCGCCACCGGCGACAGCAGCGCCATCGCCGGAAAAAGTGCCGGAAAAAGTGCCGGAAAAAGTGCCGGAAAAAGCGCAGACCAAAGCGCCGGAAAAAGCCACGGAGACGGTGGTCCAACCATCGCCGGCGCAAGAAAAAACACAAAACGAAGACTGGACTTGGCAAGAATTACAGCGAGTAATTCCGCCTGAACTGTTAGAGAAAAAATAAGGTCGTGTTTGACCGAGGAGGAGAAGATGAAGGGTTTCAAAGGGCCGTACGGCGGCAACAACATGGGCAATATGATGAAGAAGATGCAGCGTCTGCAAAAACAAATGGAGCAGACGCAGCAAAAAATCGATGCGACAGAGATTGAAGCCAGTGCCGGTGGCGGCATGGTGAAAGTCAAAATGAACGGCAAGCATGAATTGCTGGAATTGGTATTGGATCCGGAAGTGGTAGATCCGGAAGATACGGAAATGCTGTCGGATTTGATCATGGTTGCGGTGAATGATGCGATTCATCAGGCATCGGCGTTGAACGAATCGGAGATGGGACGTCTGACGGGCGGCATAAATATTCCGGGACTCTAAGCGAAGGGAGAATAGCATGAACGAATTTCCGGCATCGGTGGAGGTGCTGATCGAGAAATATCGGCAGCAGCCCACCATCGGAAAAAAGACGGCACAGCGTCTGGCGTTGCATGCACTAAAGGATCCTGCCGCGACGCGCGCCTTTGCGCGAGCCCTTTGGGATGTCACGGAAAAAGTGCATCGCTGCCGGATTTGCGGCAATATTACCGAACAGGAAATCTGTCCCATTTGTGCTTCCGTGAAACGGGATCATTCCGTGATCACTGTGGTCGAAGAGGTGACGAATCTCTTGGCCATTGAGCGAGGGGCGAGTTACTTTGGTACGTATCATGTGCTTAACGGGTTGCTTTCGCCCATGGATCAGCGTGGACCGGAGGAAATCGGGGTGTCGCGGCTGCTCAAGCGTGTGAAAGATTCGTTGGCGACGGATACCCCGGTGAAAGAAGTGATTTTGGCGCTTTCGCCCACCGTAGAAGGGGAAACAACGATGCTTTTCCTGGCGGATCAGCTGGAAGCCTTTCCGGTGCGCGTATCCCGCATTGCCAGCGGCATTCCGGTGGGCGGATCGTTGGAATATTATGATGAACTGACCCTCGCTCGAGCAATGCAGGATCGCCGTTCGATGAACTGAAGCGCCGAAAGATGGCCGATGGCCGACCTTAGCGATTCTTTTTCTCTTGTGCGCAGCGCACCAGCCAGGCAAAGAGTGCCTGTTGTTTCTCATCAGCGGGAGCCATCATTTCCGGGTGCCATTGAACCGCCAGAAAATCGGACTTACCGGGGCACTCCAGTGCTTCGACCACGCCGTCGGCGGCACGCGCCGTGACGCATAACGACGGCGCTACATCTTTGACCGCTTGGTGATGGAAGGAATTGACATACGGCGCTTGAGGAAACAGCCGAGACAGCAATGAATGCGGCGTAATTTCCAGCGAATGCACCCCATAAAAGCGCGGAACCGTTTCATTGCTGTGATAGAGGGACTCTGGCTTCTGCGAAGGCAGATCCTGATAGAGGGTACCGCCGAGGGCAACATTTAACAGTTGCATGCCGCGACAAACGCCTAAGATCGGCAGATCGTGTTTTACCGCCAGTTTAGCCAGAGCCACTTCATGGTTATCCTGTTCGGGCACCACCGGGCCGCATTCTTTGCGTGTGGTTTCACGATAAAGAGGCGTATAAATGTCGGCACCGCCACAAAAAATAATGCCGTCGAGCATGGCCAGCTGCTCTTCCCGCTCCACCTCTGTGCGGACGGTCGGAAGTAGGACCGGTACGGCGTCTGCGGCTAAGAGATCTTGGACAAAATCGTCAGTACAGACGTGGTAGCTTTGCCCGGGCACGCCCATATGAAGCAGGCTGCCGAGCGAATCGTTGTGGGTGTAAGTGGTGCTGAGACCGATTACGGGTTTCATAACAGGCTCCTTTTCTTATTTTTTCTATTGTAGCCTGTCAAGGAATGAAGTCGCAAGGGGGGAGAAAGGATGAAGTCACAAGCAATCCTAGAGGTCAATTGTCACCTGGTGCGCGCCAATTTGGAAGCCATGCGCAAGGGCCGCCATGCGATGCGCCTTTGGGGCGTGGTGAAGGCCAACGCCTACGGACTGGGCGCAGTACCGGTGGCACGTGCGATTCACGATCTGGTGGAAGGCTTTTGTGTGGCGACGGTCTCGGAAGCGATGCTATTGCGCGAAGCCATTCCGGATAAGCCGATTTTACTATTCGGCTATGTTGCACCCGAAGACGTAGCAGAAATGATTCGTCGCCAGATTGAACCGGCGCTTTCCACGTTAGAGGATGCCATGCGCTGGAATGCCGCGGCAAAAAAGCTGGGGGTGCGCCATCCCGTTCATATTGCGGTAGATACCGGGCATCGCCGGGTGGGATTCATCGCGGAGCAAGACGCTGCCGCACGCGATATTGCTGTCGTTGCTAAACTTCCATTCCTTACTATCGAAGGCATGTTCTCGCATTTGGCTACGGCAGATGAAGCGCCGTTTCCGAATGCCTTTGCGGAGGAGCAACTCTCCCGTTTCCGTACGCTGGCGCAAAAGCTTGAGGCGGCAGGTGTTACCATTCCGCTGCGCCACATTGCGAACGATGCGGGCTTGCTCTTTTTGCCCGAAGCCGATCTCTTCGAAGGCGCGCGTTTGGGGATTTGTCTCTACGGCGCGTATCCGTCGGCAGAGTGTGAAGCGGCCACTACAGTTTCATTGCAGACCCCGTATCGATGGACTGCACCGATTTCGCGTGTCAAATGGATGGAGGCAGGGGAAACTGTGGGCTATGGTCGTACCTGGCGCAGCCGGCGTAAGACCAAAGTGGCAACGGTACAGCTGGGTTATGCAGATGGCTATGTGCGATTGCTGTCCGGCCGCACTGCACTATCGGTGAAGGGTACGCTGTGTCGAGTTATCGGGCGCATTTGCATGGACCAGCTGATGGTGGATGTGACGGATGCACCGCCCGTGGAGGTGGGTGATCGCGTGCTCGTCATGGGTGCGGCGGATTGGAACCAAGCCGATTCCAAAGCCCTGCATGCCGAAACAGAAGCCGCCTTCCAAGCGCTTTTTAGCGATACGCAAGCGGAAGTTTTTCCGGCACCGCAGGTACCGCGGGGCATTGCCGTCGACTGTTTAGCGGATCGTGCTGAGACGATTTCGTATGAAATTTTGAGCGGTATTGCTTCTCGTGTGCCGCGCTTTTATGAAAGCTAAACGTTGACAAGCCATATGGTACAGGCGCATAAATACGTTATACGCTCAAAAATACGTTACAATGGATAGCGGGTGAAATTGCGGAAGGAGCAAACCAAAGAAAGGGCCGAACGATGAAAAAAATAATCTCGCCAAAAGCAGAATTTATCGCATCGATGCTGATTTTCAGCACGCTGGGATTTTTTCGACACGGGGTGTTATTTTCTTCTTCGCTGTTGGTATTTTTCCGTGCGCTTATCGGCAGCGCGTTCTTAGCCTTGCTTTTTGCCCTGGGACGCAGCCATTTTGCCTGGGAGGCTGTTAAAAAACATAAAAAACGGCTCGCCATTGCCGGCGCCATTACAGCACTGGACTGGATTCTCCTCTTTGAAGCCTACAAATATACCACCGTGGCCATAGCGACGATGTGCTATTGCATGTCTTCTTTGATTTTCCTGTTGGCTTCGCCTTTCCTTTTTGGCGAGAAGATCACGCGGCGTCGCGGCATTGCCGCCGCCTGCGCAGTGTTTGGTATGACGTTTGTCTCAGGCATGATTTCGGGAAAGCTAACGGGTGGCTTCGGGATTTTCTTAGCCCTGATGGGGGCGTGTTGCTATGCGGCCGTCATGGCCCTGGGCAAGGATCTTTCCGATATCGATGGCATGAGTCTCGCCTGTGTGGAGATGGGCATTGCCTCCTTGGCGGTTTTGCCCTATGTCCTTTTTACGGAGGATTTCAGCGCGATTCAGATAGATCTGCGCTCTATCGTGTATACTGTTATCTTGGGCGTGGCGCATACGGGCATTGCCTATTCATTGTGGTTTAGTGCCCTGCAGCATCTTGCGGCACAAAGCATTTCCCTGTTGAGTTATATCGATCCGGTCTCTTCGGTGTTTGTTTCGGCCATTCTTCTGAGTGAACCGCTCACACCGATCACCGCGATAGGCTGTGTGATCGTCATCGCCTCTATGGTTTATGGGGAGCTTGGCGATGGCAAAGCTAAACAAACGCCGGCGTCTGCATCGCTGTCCCAAGGCGGAACGACAGCGGCAATGGTTCGAAAATCCGTCGGCGTAAACTCTTTACAACCGTCAAACGAATGGAGGAAGTAATATGGCACATGGCGCCATTGTTGGCATTAACTGGGGTGATGAAGGCAAAGGCCGTATGGTCGATCTTCTCACCGAACAATACGATGTGGTCGTTCGCTACCAAGGCGGCGGCAACGCCGGTCACACCGTCGTGAACGACAAGGGCACATTTGCGCTCCATCTGTTGCCGTCAGGCATTTTCCGTCCCGAGGTGATCAACATTCTTGGCAACGGTGTAGCGGTGGATTGCGAGAATCTGCTCAAAGAAATGCAGGAAGTGGAACAAAAAGGTGTACCCCTGGAGCCTTCTCATTTCATGATCTCCGAGCGCGCTTCCCTTGTCCTGCCCTGGCATCGCGACCTTGACGCCCTCGAAGAGGCGCGTCTGGCTGATCGGAAATTCGGCTCCACCAAGCAGGGCATTGCTCCCTTCTATGCCGATAAAGCCGCCAAGAAAACCATCATGGCCGGCGAATTGCTCTATCCCGAGCATCTGCGCAACCATGTGGAACAGTTGGTCGAATGGAAGAATCTTACATTGACCAAAGTTTACGGCGCTCCGGCAACGACAACCGAAGAGGTTCTTTCTTGGCTTAAACAATATGCCGAGCCCTTAAAGCCATACATTCGTAACACCGCCAAGGTTCTCCGTGAAGCCGATCGTGCCGGCAAAAAGATTCTCTTTGAAGCCCAACTCGGCGCTCTGCGCGACTTGGATCTGGGCATTCATCCATACACCACCTCATCCAACTCCCTGGCCGCTTATGCACCCGTCGGCTCCGGTTTCCCCGCCGTGCACATTCAAGACGTACTCGGCGTCGTCAAGGCCTACTCCAGCTGTGTCGGTGAAGGCCCCTTTACCTGCGAATGGTTTGGTGACCAAGCCGAAGCCCTACGCAAAGCTGGCAACGAATACGGCGCAAAAACCGGCCGTCCCCGTCGCGTCGGCCCCATCGACCTCGTCGCCACCCGTTATGGTGTGGATGCCCAAGGCGCTACGGCCATTGCTCTCACCAAGCTCGACGTACTAAGCTACCTCGACGAAATTCCCGTCGTCGAACGCTACCGCATCCATGGCGATGAAACCGACGAATTCCCATTCCCGGAGCTTTTGAACGACGCCGAACCCGTCGAAACCACCCTTCCAGGATGGAAACAGGACATCTCCGGCTGCCGCACCTGGGACGATCTCCCGCAAGCCGCCAAAGACTACGTCCTCTACCTTGAAAAAGCCATCGATTGTCCAATTCGTTACGTCTCCGTCGGCCCCGAACGCGAAGCGATCATTTTGCGATAAGCAGCAGAAGGTGCGACGTTATAATAGCAATCACAACCAGCAATTCCTCTAATATCAGAAGTTGCAGGCGGCCTGCAAGGACGCCTACCATAATGGCATATTACAGAAGCCGACCCACACGGGTCGGCTTCCTTTTTTGCAAATTGGACACCCCCCACGATAACGAATGTCGTGCCTTTTGAGGAAAAATGGCGGAGGCACGGTCGAAATTGGCGGTTGTGGGGTACGGCCGACCGTGCCTTTTAGAAAAAAACGGAAAAGGCACGGTCAGAAATGCGAGGCAGATGGCATGGCCGACCGTGCCTTTGGCAAAAAAGCGACAAAGGCACGGTCGAAACCGGAGGTTGTGGGTCGTACGTGACCGTGCCTTTTGCAAAAAAGCGTCAAAGGCACGGTCGAAACCGTGGGTTGTGGGGCACAGGCGACCGTGCCTTTTGGAAAAAAACGTCAAAGGCACGGTCGAAATTGCGAGGCAGAGGGCGCAGGCGACCGTGCCTTTTGGAAAAAAGCGACAAAGGCACGGTCGAAATTGCGAGGCAGAGGGCGCAGGCGACCGTGCCTTTTGGAAAAAAGCGACAAAGGCACGGTCGAAATCAGCGGTTGTGGGGCGCAGGCGACCGTGCCTTTTGCAAAAAAGCGGCAAAGGCACGGTCAAAATCGCGAGGCAGATGGCGCAGGCAACCGTGCCTTTTGTAAAAAAGCGTCAAAGGCACGGTCAAAATTGGAGGTTGTGGGTCGTATGTGACCGTGCCTTTTGTAAAAAAACGTCAAAGGCACGGTCGAAATCGGCGGTTGAGGGGTGTAGTCGACCGTGCCTTTTGCAAAAAAACGACAAAGGCACGGTCGAAATCGGAGGTTGTGGGGTGTAGGCGACCGTGCCTTTTGCAAAAAAGCGTCAAAGGCACGGTCGAAACCGGAGATCAATGGGCACCGGCGTCCTAGAATAGGCGCCTTCGGCGCCGGAAGGAGTCGGCCTGACGGCCGACAATTGGTAAATAAGTAAGGCGCCCCGCCGGGGCGCCTCCTATGGTAAAGAAACCGCCCCGCATGGGTCGGCTCCCTTTATATCAGTCCATCGCCGCCCCGCACGGGTCGGCTCCTTACATTCCGCCTTAAAACACCCCTCTTTATTGCTGCGGTTGTGCCAGCGTCATATCTGCTTGCATACCGGGCGTCGCATTGACATGCATGTTCTGATCCACCCAGAGTACTTCCACGCCGGCGTCCTTGTAATTCTCCAAAATTTTCTGGGCCTCCTCCGGCGTCGCTATAAAGAAAGCCGTGGAGAGAAGGTCGGCCAGACCGGAATCGGCGGTGCGCACGGTTACCGAGGAATACGCGGTAGCCGGATAGAGCGTTTGCGGATCGATGATGTGCGCATAACGCACGCCATTCAGCTCAAAGTAGCGTTGATAATCGCCGGAGGTGACCATCGAGGTATTGGCCTTAACAGCGGCCTTCGCAATAATGTCCTGATTGTCAGAACGCGGATGCACAATGCCGATGTTCCAGGTAGCGCGGCCATCGATAGGTGTGCCGATGACCTTGACATTGCCACCGGCACTGATAAGACCATGCGCAAAGCCCGCTTCCATCAATTTTTTAGCAATGCATTCTGTCGCGTAGCCCTTGGCCACAGCGCCGGCATCAAGCTTGAGATTCGGGTCTTTGAAGTATACGGTTTTCTTTTTCGGATCCAGAACGAGATCATTGATATTGCGATGCTTGGCCGACGCTTCCAGCGCTGCCTTTGTGGGCAAGGTGATCGGGGCATGGGAAGTGGCATCGCTATGCGACGCATCGTGCTCGTGCTCTTCCTGTTCCGCAATAGCCGCCTCACGCGTGTCATGCCAAAGCGTCAGCGTTGCGCCCATGGCAATGTTCACCTTGCCGAGTGTTTTCGCATAGTTCTCTTTGCTGAACGCGAGCATCGAAAAAAGATCATCCTCTACGGTAACCGGCGCCTGGGCGGCCGTCTTATTCAAGGTCATCAGGTTTGTGACACCCTCATATTCCTTGTAGTTATCATAAAGCTTATGCAATCGCTCAAATTCCGTCCGACAGAGCGTAAAATAGCGATCGAATTCTTTTTCATCTTTTGTATACGCGACGAACTGAATCATCGTATCAAAGGCATCATAAAAGGTTCCGGTATTTTTATACCATTTGGTTCCATCTTCGCCATCTACCCAGGTACCTTGCCCCGTAAGAGGCATTTTTTCCAACGCTTCAGTCGTGAGCTTCGGCCCCTCGGAATCAGCAGAAACCGAAGAGGCTGCCGAAGAATCGCTTTGCTCTTGGCCATTCGGCTTTGCCGGTGACTGGCAACCCGCCAGCAGGCACATCGCTACTCCAAGCGCAATCGCTTTTTTGACAAATTTCATGACTCCTCCCTTAGCCTTCCGCCATGCCTTGCAGGCGCTGCTTAATAAAAAAAGCCCGATCCGCAATCGCAGGACCGAGCGCTTTACGTGATGGACCACACTGGAATCGAACCAGCGACCTCCACGATGTCAACGTGGCGCTCTAACCGACTGAGCTAATGGTCCGTACTCGAAAAATAATAACAGAATCCGGCGATGGTGTCAATAAAAAGAAGGTCGCCCGCCGGCAGCCTTCTCTTATCCTTCATGGCAAAATTACTTTCCAATATTGCCAAAAAAGTCTTTGACGTTCTCAACGCCTTCTTTTGCTTTATCTTTCAAATCCTCAGCGCCATCGCTAACTTTTTTGCCGACATCTTTGCCCATGTCGCTGACATTCTTACCGGCCTCATCAATTTTTTCTTTTGCATTCTCCAAAAAATCTTTTGCCATGATAAACTCCTTTTTGTGACGTTTCTTCGCAACATTCCATGTTAAAACAAGCCGTTTCTTTCGCCGCCTTGCTTCGGCTTTTCCGGCGTCGCCCAGAAAGGCAACACCACAGAAAACTTTTTGTTCAAGCCTAAATTTCCTGTCTATTCTTTAATACCCAAAAACCCTTTCCATAAAACGAAAAATGATCACCTCGTATCATAGCAATGCACCGCTACGGATTTATCGACCGGCGTCTGTTGGCACTGGTAGGCGTCGCCATTTTATGCCATCTCATAGTAATGGGATAGGAACTATGTTTCATAGCAATGCAGTAGAACCAGTGTTTCATAGCAATGCGGTAGCAACTGCGTCTGTCCCGGGCCCTTATGACAATGGGAAAGCTTCTATATAAAAAAACGACGAAGCCTGCGCTTCGTCGTTTATGCTTGGATCATGTTGGACTCGAACCGACGACCTCCACGATGTGAACGTGGCGCTCTAACCAGCTGAGCTAATGATCCGTACGATTGAAAAATTATAACATGGAATCCCTGATTGCGCAAGCGCCGGCGGCATACCCATTAGAAAGGTGCGCTTCAGCACCATTCTAATGGGCGTTTACAATATTAGAAGCGCTCGGAGAAAGGCGTAATCTAAAGCCGGGATTGTGTGGGTCGAGGGCCGTGCGCGACCGTGCCTTTTGGAAAAAATGAGCAAAGGCACGGTCAAAATCGGAGCGAAGCAGGCGTTCCCGACCGTGCCTTTTGCAAAAAAGCGTCAAAGGCACGGTCAAAATCACAGCGAAGCAGGCGTTCCCGACCGTGCCTTTTATAAAAAAGCGTCAAAGGCACGGTCAAAACCGGAGCAAAGAGGTCGCCCCCGACCGTGCCTTTTGCAAAAAAGCGGCAAAGGCACGGTCAAAATCGGAGCGAAGAGATCGTCCCCGACCGTGCCTTTTGCAAAAAAACGTCAAAGGCACGGTCAAAACCGGAGTGAAGCAGCCGTCCCCGACCGTGCCTTTTACAAAAAAGTGGCAAAGGCACGGTCAAAATCGGAGCAAAGAGGTCGTCCCCGACCGTGCCTTTTGGAAAAAAACGTCAAAGGCACGGTCGAAACCGGAGCGAAGAGGTCGTCCCCGACCGTGCCTTTTATAAAAAAACGTCAAAGGCACGGTCAAAATCACAGCGAAGCAGGCGTGCCCGACCGTGCCTTTTGCAAAAAAACGTCAAAGGCACGGTCAAAACCGGAGCAAAGAGGTCGTGCGCGACCGTGCCTTTTACAAAAAAGTGGCAAAGGCACGGTCAAAATCGGAGCAAAGAGGTCGTGCCCGACCGTGCCTTTTGCAAAAAATGAGCAAAAGCACGGTCGAAACCACAGCAAAGCAGTCGTCCCCGACCGTGCCTTTTGCAAAAAAGCGGCAAAGGCACGGTCAAAATCACAGCGAAGCAGGCGTTCCCGACCGTGCCTTTTACAAAAAAGCGGCAAAGGCACGGTCAAAACCGTGAGGCAGACGGCACAACCGACCGTGCCTTTTACAAAAAAGCGTCAAAGGCACGGTCAAAACCACAGCGAAGCAGGCGTCCCCGACCGTGCCTTTTGCAAAAAAACGTCAAAGGCACGGTCAAAACTGCGGGCCAGAGGTCGCACCCGCCTCCGAATGCAGCCCCCAACCACGACTCATGCAAAAAAAGCACAGCCATGGTCACCCCCGACCCAAATGAACTCTGTGATCGCGCCCCATCCCGCGCTCATCGCTAACAGGCCATTCCACACAGACACGGAGCGGTTCGCATGGATTTTACATAACCTTAACAAAAAGACTCTCCTTGTTTTAACCTGACTCTCTTATGCTATGAACTGTACACAGCGTATGGAGTGGGGTGTTTCCCATGGACTGTCCACGTTGCGTAGTCCTTCTGACAGAGATCTGCGGCATTGCTGCGGATGTCCGAATCATTCGGAAAACGCTGTGCGAGTACAGAAGGACCGAACAATTCTTAAATAAAAGAAAAGGTGGTATTCAATGAAATCAACCATGAAGAAAGTATTGGGCACGTTGTTGGCGTTTGCGCTTGTCGTGACACTGGCTGCTTGCGGTGGCAATGACAAAAAAGACCAGAGCAGCGCTGCTTCCGAAGCATCCAGCAATGCAGCAACTTCGGAACAATCCAAAGCAGATGCTTCGTCGGAAGCCGCTACAAAGGGTGGCGATGTGGATCCGAGTCTGAAGGGCCAGATCAGCGCATCAGGTTCGTCGGCATTGAAGCCGTTGGCAGATAAAGCGGCGGAAGCATTCATGCAGAAGGCAACGGGCGTGGCCATTACCGTAAACGCGGGTGGTTCGGGCCAGGGCCTGAAAGACGTTGCTGCCGGTACTGTTACGCTGGGTATGTCGGATGTTTTTGCTGAGGACAAACTGGAAGCGGATCAGGCAAAAGGCTTAGTTGATCACAAGGTTTGCATCATCACGATGGCGCCGATTGTTAATGAAAAGAATAAAGTTGCTGATTTAACACAGCAGCAGATGATCGACATCTTCACCGGCAAGGTAACGAACTGGAAAGATGTCGGTGGCGATGATAAGCCGATCATGCTGATCACTCGTCCGTCTTCCTCCGGTACGCGTGCTCTGTTCACGAAGTTCGCTCTGAATGGTGCGGACGAGACCAAGGGCTCCATGGAAACAGATAACTCAGGCGAATTGCTGCAGAGCGTAAAGCAGAACGAAGGCGCCATCGGTTATGTGGCTCTGTCCTACCTCGTCGGCGACCAGGCCAAAGGTGTCAAGGCGGTTAAACTGGACGGCGTAGAACCGACGTTGGAAAACACCTACTCGGGTAAATATCCGGTATGGGGCTTCGAACATGTCTATACAAAGGGCGAAGCACAGACTCCGGCAAAAGAATTCCTGGACTACTTCATGGGCGAAGAGTTTGGTAAGAACATCGAAGAGATGGGCTATGGCGTATCCTCGAAATTGGCTGCGGACGCTGTGAAGGGTCATGATACCCCGATGAAGTAAAGCAAAGTCTCCTTCACAACGCCGAGTGTTCGTCCGAACATTCGGAAGGTTAGAGTCCGACAATAGGAAACTGCGGAGGCATTGTGAAATGGGAGTTTCGCAATGCCTCTTCCTGTACAGGGGGGTTGGCAAGGAAGAGCCCCTTAATCGGAACATTTTTGAAGCGAGACGTCCTGTAGAACCGGGACATTCTTTAGAACCAGATTGGACGTGCATATGGCTACGAAACAACAAGAAGCAGCGTCTTCGTCATTGGTGAAGACACGTGAAAAGAGACTGCGCACGCCGGGAGAGGAAAAGTTCAGAAGAGAGTACTTGGGACGCGGATTTGTGACCTTCATGGGGTTACTCATCATAGCCATTACCATCGCTATTCTTCTATTCCTGCTTGTGCGCGGGACAGCCTCCTTCACGCAGTTCAAGCATGGTGTGATGGACTTTCTTTTTAGCGAAAATTGGAATCCGACGGACTCCTTTGATTCACCGGGGAAGGGCAGCATCGGGGCCGCGGTGTATATCTTCGGCTCCATCCTCACCTGCGGTCTGGCCATTCTATTGGCCACGCCGTTTTCGCTGGGGGCAGCGATTTTTATGACAGAAATTGCTCCGAAATGGGGCAAAACCATTTTTCAACCGGCCGTGGAAATCTTCGTTGGTATTCCCTCCATTGTCTATGGCTGGGTGGGCTTGACCGTGTTGGTGCCTTGGATTCGTGATACTTTCCATGCCCCGGTAGGCGGCTATTCCGTGTTAGCGGCCGTGATCGTATTGACAGTTATGATCTTTCCGACCATCACCACGTATATTACGGATACCATTCGCGGTGTGCCGGATAGCTATCGCCAGGCAGCCTATGGCATGGGATCTACGCGCTGGCAGGTCATTAAGAACATCGTCATTCCGGCATCCAGCACCGGTATTTATACCGGCATTATTTTGGGGCTGGCACGTGCATTCGGCGAAGCATTGGCCGTTTCCATGGTGATTGGGCGTACGCGTCTGTTCCCGAACGGCATTTTGTTTCCGACGGCGAATATCACCGGCATCTTGGCTTCCGATATGGGTAATACTATCGATGGAAGTGAAGCAAACATGGCACTTTGGAGTCTGGCATTGCTGTTAATGGTGATCTCTATTCTGTTCATTGTTCTAATCCATGTATTCTCGAATGTTCAGAAGAACAAACTGGAGCAGCAGAAGAGTGCGATGAAGGCGGCGGAAAAAGCCGACGCGGATCTGGATGAGGAGGTGGTGTGATGGACGAGAGAATGCGAAAGCGTATCGCCCAAGCCAAGAATGTGGATCGCGTCATGACGATACTGTTCTCGGCAATCGGCGGCTTCTTCCTGATCTTCATCCTGCTTTTAGCAGGCTATATTATCGTAAATGGCCTCATGAGCTACTTCCCGGGCGTTTTCTCCTTCACATCCAAGGGTATCGGAAACCAGCTCTTTAATACCATTTATCTGCTGTTCCTTTCGTTGCTATTCAGCTGCCTGGTGGGCATTCCGGCAGGTATCTATATGGCAGAATATGCGAAACAGGGCAAAGTCACCGAATTCTTGCGGATGAGCATCGAATCTTTATCCTCGCTGCCGTCCATTGTTATCGGTTTGTTCGGCTACTTGGCCTTTGTGCTCACTTTTGGTGCCACCTGGAACCTGTTAGCCGGCTCCTTGACGGTATCCATTTTAAGTATTCCGCTCATTACCACCTCCACAGAGGACGCCATTCGCGCGTTGCCACGCAACTTTGTTGAAGGCAGCATGGCGTTGGGATCGACGCATTGGTACGCCATTGTGCACACCTTGCTGCCGGCGGCGCTACCGCGTATCGGCTCCGGTATCATCTTGGCTGCCGGCCGTGTTTTCGGTGAAGCGACGGCGTTAATGTATACGTCGGGTATGTCTACCCGTATCGACTGGGCAAACTGGGACTTGACCTCTCCGCTAAACGCGTTAAACCCGCTCCGCACCGGCGAAACGCTGGCGTTGCATATTTGGGTTATGCGATCGGAAGCCGTGGATCCGAACAGTGCGAAAATCGCTAACTTTTCGGCCGCTATCTTGGTCATTGTCGTGTTGCTGTTCTCAGTCATTGCGCGCAGAATTGTCAGCAACATCAACAAAAAGCAAACCGGAAGCGCTAAGAAGTAAGCGTTCGACGGTTGAGAATCAGTGAAGGAGTCGTTGATGAATACGAATGAAACGCAGAAGCAGCCCTTCAAATTCGAGGTGTCTGCTCTGGACTTTTATTACGGCGAGTTTCAGGCGCTCAAGGGGATCAGTATGAATGTGAAATCCAATCAGATTACGGCATTCATCGGGCCATCCGGTTGTGGAAAATCCACCTTTTTAAAAACCATCAACCGTATGAACGATTTGATTCCCGATACGCGCGTGGATGGCAAGCTGCTCATGGATGGCAAGGACGTCTATAAAGATATGGATGCGTTGGAGTTACGCAAACGTGTCGGTATGGTGTTTCAGCAGCCGAACCCGTTTCCGAAGAGTGTCTATGAAAACGTGGCCTACGGACCGCGTATTAATGGCATTCGTGACCGGCAGCAGCTGGACGAGATTGTGGAACGCAGCCTCAAGCAAGCGGCCATTTGGGACGAAATGAAGGATCGTCTGCACAAGAGTGCGTTGGGACTTTCCGGCGGACAACAACAGCGTTTGTGCATTGCGCGTACTCTGGCAGTGGAACCGGAAGTCATCCTAATGGATGAACCGACCTCGGCATTGGACCCGATTTCCACGACGAAGATCGAAGACCTTATGTTTGATCTGAAAAAAGAGTTCACGATCGTCATCGTCACCCATAATATGCAGCAGGCAACGCGCATTGCCGATGAAACGGGCTTCTTCTATTTAGGAGAGCTGGTAGAGTTTGGCGATACCGTGCAAATTTTTGAAAATCCGCGCTATGAACGTACGGAGCGCTATGTTACGGGTCACTTTGGATGATGCCCGTCGGTGGGAGGAGAAAGTATGCGTAATAATTTTGAAAACAAACTGGAGGAATTGAACTCCAACTTGGTGTCCATGGGAGAAATGGTGAACCAGTCTCTCTCGTATGCGCTGGAGGCCTTAAACAGCAAGGATACATCGCATATCGATTTTGTGCTCCAACAGGAACCGGAGATCAATCAATTTTGCTCGGAGATTGAATCCGAGGCGTTGTTACTATTGCTGAAAGAGCAGCCGTTAGCGCGCGACTTTCGCTTTGTGTCGGCCGCCATTCGCATGAACACGGATATGGAGCGCATCGGAGATCAGGCAGAGGATATTGCTGTTCTGGTTAAACAGATGCTCAACTTCGGCTATAAACAGCGGAGCTTAGGTAGTCTGACGAAGATGTCAGAAATCACACAAACGATGGTTTCCAACGCCGTACGTGCGTTTGTGGAAGGGGACAGCGAACTGGCGTACGAAGCAGCCCAGATGGATGATGAAGTGGATGCCCTCTTTATCAAAGTTCGCGAGGAAGTCATCAATGATATTCGCACAGAAACCATCGATGCGAATTTGGCCATTGATCTGTTGATGATTTCAAAATACTTGGAGCGCAGTGCGGATCACGCGCAAAACATTGCGGAAGCCGTGGTATATTCCATTACCGGTGCGGTCGAAAAATTTGATTAACTTTTTCGTCAACCGCTCTGCGCTTAGGGCGGTTCTTTCTATCCTTCGAGAGGAAATGTCATGAAACAGGTTTTTATAGTTGAAGATGATCAAAATATACGGGAATTGATCAGCTATGCCTTGAATAACAACGGGTACAAGGCGCGCGGCTTTGCTGATGCAAAGGGATTGTACGAAGCGCTGGAAAAGGAAGAGCCGCCGATTCTCTTTTTACTGGATATCATGCTGGACGGAGAAGACGGTTACACCATCCTTGGAACGCTGAAGAATCGGGTGGAAACCAAGGAAATTCCGGTGATCATGCTGACGGCGAAAACCAGCGAATACGACAAGGTGCGCGGGTTGGACATGGGCGCGGATGATTATATCACGAAACCCTTCGGGGTCATGGAACTCTTAAGTCGTGTGAAAGCGGTGCTGCGTCGCTATGGCGATAGCGAAGAGCGCTCGGTTTTAGTACACAACGAAATCGAGATGGATCCGCAAAAACGGCAGACGTTGGTGAATGGAAATGAGGTACAATTAACCTACAAAGAGTTCGAGCTGCTCTATTATCTTATGAATAATTTAGACGTGGTCTTGTCGCGTGATCGGATTATGAATGAGATCTGGGGTTATGAATATGCCGGCGAAACGCGTACCGTGGATGTCCATATTCGTTCGCTGCGCCAGAAGTTGGGCGATGCGGGCAAGTACATTAAAACCGTGCGCAATGTCGGCTATAAATTGAGCAAGGATGCTTAACAGGAGGGGTGGAATGAAGCGTAATATTTGGTTCCGTTTTTTATTGGCGGGCATGATTTTTGCGCTCGTTTCCACCCTGATTTGTTTGTGGACGTTACATGCGGAACTGCCGGAGAAGACGCCGGTACAATGGGCAAAGATCATGTTTCCAGTGGTGCTTGAGCTTTCGATTGTGGCTGTCGTTTTGTCCACCATTTTCACGGATCGCATCTATGCTCAAAGCTTACGTCCGCTGCGCATGATGGTGAAATATTTAAACGGTTTGCTGTCGGGCAAAGTGACAGATGAGGTGCCCACGCTTGAAGCGGAAGAGGCGCTCGGGAGTCTATTGGAGACGAATAAAGAACGCACGCATTTCTTGCAGCAATTGGCGAATGTGCGCGAAAACGAAAATATGCGTCGCCAATTTTCCGCCAATGTGAGCCATGAGTTGAAAAGTCCGCTCACGTCCATTAACGGTTATGCGGAAATGATTGAATCCGGCATGGTGGGGCCCGAAGACACGCGCCGTTTTGCCGGCATTATCCATCGTGAAGGCATTCGCCTTCTGAATATGATCAATGAAATTATTCAGCTTTCGAAATTTGATACCGGGTATTCGGATTTTGATCAACGCGAGGAATTTGATTTACATAAAGCATTGTTACAGGAGATAGAAACCCTGGGATCGATGGCACAGGATCACCATGTTAAGCTCCATGTGGATGTGGAGGGCACAGGAAAAGATCAGGAAGTGCGCCTGTTCGGCAATCGGCGACTGATGACGGACGTATTGCGTAACCTGCTCAGCAATGCGATCAAGTATTCAAAGCCGGAGGGCGGATATGTCTTGACAAAGCTACGGCAAGACGAGGACAATATACTTATAATCGTGGAAGACGATGGCATCGGTATTGCGCCGGAAAACCAGGAACGCATCTTTGAACGTTTCTATGTGGTAGACCCGGGTCGTACGCGTACAGAGGGCTCGGGAACCGGTTTGGGCCTTTCCTTGGTAAAGCATATTGTACAGGTGCACGGTGGGACGCTTACGCTGGAAAGTGCCCTGGGCACGGGATCACGCTTTACCATTTCCCTGCCGCGCCGTCAGCAAGAAGCCGAATCCGTCGCAATCGACACTCCCGGGGCGTAGGGATCTTGCGCCTTCGAGGAGGTAACGGTGAAAGGTAGCCGAAGGAGCAGGTATGCAAACGATTCTAATCACAGGCGGATTGGGCCAGATTGGGACAGAACTATCGTCCTATCTCAGGCGCGAGTATGGGGCGGAGCATGTTATTCTGACGGATGTGGTGCAGAAGGATTCCCCGGCGGTGGAAGCCGGCCCCTTTGAACTCTTAGATGTTACAGACGGCAAGCGTCTGGCGGAACTCGTGGACAACTATCACGTGGATACGGTGATGCATCTGGCAGCTCTTTTGTCTGCCGTTGCGGAAGCGCGTCCGCAATTGGCCTACCAAATTAACCTGGGAGGCCTTTTTCAGGTTCTGGAGGTAGCCAGAGAGAAGAATCTCTCCGTCTTCACGCCCAGTTCGATTGGCGCATTCGGACCGACTACCCCTAAAGTTACCCCACAGGATACGATTCAGCGCCCGACAACGATGTACGGCGTGACCAAAGTCGCCGGCGAACTTCTGTGCGATTATTATTTCCGTCGTTTCGGCGTGGATACGCGCGGCGTTCGTTTCCCGGGACTGATTTCTTATGAGGCTCTGCCGGGTGGCGGCACGACGGATTATGCCGTGGAAATTTACTATAAAGCCATTCGTGACGCGCATTATACCTGCCCGATTGCCAAAGGCACGTTGATGGATATGATGTATATTCCCGATGCGCTGCGAGCGGTGCATGAATTGATGGAGGCGGATCCTTCGAAGCTCAAGCATCGCAACGCTTTTAATATCGCCTCCATGAGCTTCGCCCCGGAGGACGTTGCGGCGGCCATTCAAAAACAGATGCCTGCGTTCACCATGGAGTATGAGGTCAATCCGACCTTGCAGGCGATTGCCGATTCCTGGCCGGATCAGCTGGACGACAGTGCTGCCCAAGAAGAATGGGGCTGGAAGGCAAAGTACGATCTGGACACCATGACCACGGATATGTTGGAAAATTTAAAGAAACGTCTTACGAAATAGGGGAGGAGAATCATGAGCATTCACGACATGCAATATCTTGCGGAAAAAATTGAAGGGTTGAAACAAGACGGTCTCTATAAAACCTTTAAGGTGGTCGAAGGCCCGAATGAAGCGGAATGCGTCATTGATGGAAAAAAAGTCATCAATCTTTCCTCCAACAACTATCTGGGATTTGCTAATCATCCGCGTCTGAAGAAGGCCGCCATTGCCGCCATTGAAAAATACGGGGTTGGTGCCGGTGCGGTGCGTCCCATTAACGGAAACCTGTCTCTGCATGAGGAGCTGGAAAAACTCCTGGCCGAATTCAAGGAAGAGGAAGCCGTTATCGTCTACCAGTCCGGCTTTAACTGCAACGCCGGCACCATTCAAGCGGCGGTTGACGAAGGCGACTTGATTATTTCGGATGAATTAAACCATGCCTCTATTATCGATGGCTGCCGTCTTTCGAAGGCCAAGAAAACCGTCTTTAAGCATAGCGATATGAAAGATCTCGAGCGCGTGCTGAAGGAGCGTCGTGCGGAGTTCAATAAAGTTTTGATCATTACCGATGGGGTCTTTTCGATGGACGGCGATATCGCCAATTTGCCGGGCATCGTTGCCCTGGCGGAAAAGTATGATTGCATGACCTACGTGGACGATGCGCATGCTTCGGGCGTGTTGGGCCGCAGCGGCCGCGGTACGGTGGATCACTTCCATCTCCACGGCAAAGTGGACTTCATCATTGGTACCTTGTCCAAAGCCATGGGCGTTATCGGCGGCTATGTGGCGGGCAAACAGGTCACCATCGACTGGCTGAAGAACCGCAGCCGGCCGCTCCTGTTCTCTACCGGCAATACCCCGGCGGACACCGCTGCCATCATTGAAGCGGTTAAGATGCTGATGGAGAGCGATGCATACACCAACAAGCTATGGGACAACGCGCGCCTGTTTAAAGAAAAGCTTGGCAAACTGGGCTTTAACACCGGTCACAGCGAAACCCCCATCACTCCGATCATCATTGGCGACGAAGCCAAGACGGGCGCTTTCTCCGAAGCACTCTTTGAAAACGGCGTCTTCACCAGTCCGATCGTATTCCCGACCGTTCCGAAGGGGACCGGGCGTGTGCGCTGCATGATCACGGCGGCGCATACCGAAGAGCAAATCGAACGCGCTGTGGACATCATCGCGAAGGTCGGCCGTGAACTAGGCATCATCGAATAATACGAAAAAAACTGGCTGCTATGCCAGCGTCAATTGCAAAAATAAGAGGCTGTGCCATTTGGCACAGCCTCTTTACATCTGTTTTATTCCTCGGATTGCCGTGTGACTTCCGATGAAACGGTACGGGAGAAATATTCGTGCGATATAAAACAGCACCTTACTTTAAGTTCTGCACGAACATACGAATGAACGCGATGGTTTGCGGCTGATAAATAATATCCACCAAGAACGCACCGACAATCGGCACAATCATCATCGCTTTACGTGAATAACCATAGCGATCGTTGACCGCTGTCATGTTCACGATGGCAGAAGGCGTTGCACCCAGGCCGTGACCGCAGAGACCCGCACACATTACTGCAGCATCGTAGTCCGCACCCAAGATGCGGAAGATGATGAAGTAGGAAGCGAGACCCAGGAAAAGCACCTGGCAAATGACAACCAGCAACACGCCGCCAATCAGGTCGGACAGCTGCCACAGTTTCAGCGTCATCAACGCCAAGGACAGGAACAGGTTCAGCATCACCGTACCGATACCGTCAACCAGCGCAAAATCAAAGTGGAAGAATTTAAACTTCTCGTTCAGGTTGCGCACGATGACGGCCAGGAACATTGCGCCGACATAAGTCGGGAAGTCCATCTTAATGAGTTTTCCAATCCAACCCGAAATGATCGAGCCGGCAGCCATGCAGCAGATGATGACAACGACGTTTTGAATGATTTCAAAGCTTGTCAGCGTATGTGTTTCGTCCGTCGTATTGATATCCGCAGCCGCCGTCGTGAAGTCTTCATTGGTCGGCTTCAGGTGGTGACGTTCGATAAGCAGACGACCCAGAGGGCCACCCAGCATAACGGCCGAAATCAGACCGAATGTTGCCGCTGCAGCACCCACCGTCTTAGCAATGGGATAGCCCATCCCGACGAAGGTATTGCCGTAGGAAAGTGCAGCGCCATGTCCGCCGATCATCGAGATCGAGCTGGCCAGTAACGCATACGGCGGTTCCAGACCGGTGACGGCGGAAATGCCCATACCGATGCTGTTCTGGATGATGGAAACCACACCGCATACCAACCAGTAAATAATCAGCAATTTACCGCCGCTCTTCAGCAGCTTAAGGCTGGCACCCAAGCCGACAGTTGTGAAAAATGCCAGCATAAATACGCTTTGGAAGGGATCATCGAATACAAAGGTAAAGCTTCCTGTGCTGTGGCCAACCCAAGTAATCAGCATGAAAATAAATCCACCAACGACCGGAGCAGGGATACAGAATTTCGCTAAAAAATTAACCTTCCTTACCAATAAGTACCCGATGAGAAGAAGTATGGCGGCTAACGCGAGCGTCAGCACGCTGTTGAGGTTGATAGTAAACAGATTGTCTATCACTTCAAATTTCATAATGCCTCCTTTTCATAATTGTACGCGACAGATGCACTTATACTATAACATAAAAACTTGAGAAAAGGTTTGTAGATGATAATAGGAATGGCACTGAAATCGTAAAACCGCCAACCTGCTACCGATCGTGGCGCAGGTAGTTGCGCAAGAAGATTTCGTCTTCTATCTCCAGATCGTGATTGCCGGCAAGCCCTTCGATATGGTGCTCAAATTCATGAAAGAGGGTTTCGCGTACATGGGGTTTTAACTGCTCGCGGTTGCACGTCGGAAATTGCTCGCGGAAGGAGCCGTAGTAGAGTTCGATATGGCGGCCGAGCGAATCTCGAACGTAGCGCCCCATCACCAACAGATCGTGGTTACGCGCCTTTGGATGGTATTCCACTTGCGGCTGGATTTGAATCAGACCGTTCAAATCACGGAAGAGAAATTCCGGCAATTCTTCCGCCAATTCCCGTACGATTCCCTCAAAAACGGCGATGGAAGGGAACACGTTATCCTCTGCATCGGTCATACTTGCCGCATTGACCGCGTCCGCGTCGCCCGGACGACAAGCCGCTTTGTCACAGTCACGCCCAAGCACCACCCGCCCCGGCACATAATAGGGAGAAATGACCTCCCAGAGGGCGGAGACGGAAAAGCCGATCACTGTATAGGGATCCCCGCGCAGATCCGCAAGAAAGCTCGGCGGCATGTCCTGCAATCCGTAGGCGCCGGCGCGATCCAGGAGGGCGGGGGAGAGATAGGCTTTCAAGAGCGGCTCCATGGCGGGCACATAGGGAGAAAACGTCACTTGCGCAAAGGTCTCGTAATGTATCGTGGCGTGCAAGGTGCGCAGGCATACCGCCGTGAGGACGGTGTGCGTTTTGCCGAAATAGGAGCGAAGCATCCGTTCTGCATCGTCAAGATTGCAGGGCTTGTTGTAAATTTCTTCGCCCATGACGACCATGGTATCGGCAGCAATGTAGAGGGTATTGGCTAAGAGAGAAAAGTCGGGATTGTTGCAGCCGGCTTTGGCCGCTGCCAGCGTGCGTGCGGCCTCCGTGGCGCGTTCCAACATGGGTTGTCCTTCAGTTTTTGCAAGCGACGCCGCCCTTATAGCCGGTTCATCGACAGCGACATGGTCACGCATCGGATGCAAAAAGGAGAGCAACGCCCGGCGTCGCGGCGATCCGCTCAACAACACGGTATGTTCAAAATAATCCGGCTTACCATCGATTTGCAGTGAAGTGGTAAACATAAAACCTCCTTCGGAACTTAGGCACAGAAGCGCACCCATCGCTGCCCTAGCGCTAAAATTATCGATTTCAACACAAAAAAATCAAAATCCCACTTCGCAAGTATGATATACTACTATCGGATTAGAAATATCTAATCAATGCATGCACATCAACTGACGTATAGCGTATTTCGTCTTCCTTTGTTCTGCTTTCAAACGAAGCACGAAATGAAGCATCCGACGGCCGCCGAGGCCGTCGGATTTTTCTTTATAGGGGGCAAGTGCATCTGCTTTGCCCCCACCATACCTTATTCAAGAACGAAATTCCCATCCTTAAAGATGTTATGCGTTTTGCCGTTATGTGTCGTTCCAACGATGGAAAGATCCGCTGTGCCCACCATGAAATCTTCATGAATTTGCGAAACGTTGGCACCGTGTTTTAGCAGGTCTTCGTCGCTCATGGCATCGCCCCCCTCGAGCGTGGTCGGATAGCTGGCGCCAAAGGCAAAGTGACAAGAGGCGTTTTCATCAAAAAGTGTCTCATAGAAGAGCGTTTTTGCGTTGGAAATAGGGGAGTCGTAGGGCACGAGTGCGATTTCGCCCAGACGCACTGCGTTTTCATCCTCAGCGAGCAACGCTTTAAGGGAAGCCTCCCCTTTTTCAGCGGTGTAGGATACCACCGCGCCCTTTTCAAAGTGCAGCGTAAAGTCTTCGATAAGACTGCCGTTATACGCCAGCGGACGCGTGGCGACAAGCGTCCCGTCCACGCCTTTCCGATGCGGCATCGTGAAGACTTCTTCGGTCGGCATGTTCGGCACAAAGGGGACACCCGTTTGATCGGTAGAAGTGGCAGCTAACCAGAGATGCCCTTCCGGGAGACGCACAGTGAGGTCCGTGCCGTTTGATGCCGTATAATGCACAGACGCAAAGCGATAGGCATTTAACAGATCCGCGCGGTGCTGCAATCGCTTTAAATGCTCTTGCCAAGCTTGCACCGGATCGGGCAAATTTAGACGCATCACCTCAAAAATTTGCTCCCACAGGCGATCCACGGCAGCGTCACTGTCCGCCGCATCCGGATACACTTTCATTGCCCATGCCGGTGAGGGAATGGCAGCAATGGTCCAGGAGATTTCATCGTTCATGGTGTAGTGACGCAACGGCTGAAACTTGCGATTCATCGCCATGGATGCCTTCTGTACGCGATCGGGGTCGACACCGGTCAGAGCTTCAGGATCGGCAGAAATCAGGTGAATCATGTGAGTGCCTTTTTTGCAATAGTATTCGCGGCGCTCATAGAGAAAATCCGGCACCGTTTCCAGGACTTCCATGGACGCGTGCTCCAGACGCAGACGGCGAAGCGTGTCATCGCTCCAATCCACCAGCACTTCTGAGGCGCCTTTTTCGTAAGCATAGCGCGTCACCAGACGGACAAAGGGAGCCGTCTCCACGGACGCCTGAATCCAAACCGGAACGCCGGCCTGCACATTGGACCCCACCTCCACGACGAGACGGGCATAGGCTTCGAATCGTTTGTCGTTTTGCTTCATAGTTCCTCCTTGAAAAACGGGTACCATAACACCAGCGTACTATGGCAGAATCATCTGCTTTTTATTATAGCCAAAGAAGCGCGTGCCGAACACACGCCATCCCTTGCCGATGCAACGAAAGGATATAGCAATGGAAAAAATATTAAATCGTGCCGATGTGCCTGTGGAACAAACCTGGGATCTGACGCCCATCTATCCAAACGAAGAAGCATTTGAAACAGATTTTTCGCGTATCGAAACCTTAGCAAAAGACTTTGTTGACGCCTACGCCGGCCACTTGAAAGACGCCAAGACCGTTAACACCGCCCTTAAGGCTTATAGCGATATACAGGAGCTTGCGGAGCGTCTTTTTGCCTATTCGGATTTACAGGTGGAAGCCGATACAAGCAACAAAGAGAATATTGCGCGTGCTGCTCGCACGGGTTCCCGCATGGCAAAGATTTATGAAAAGCTGGCTTTCTTTGCCATTGAATTAGCCCACTTGGACGACGCTGTTCTGGAAGAGGCCTCCCAACAGGCCCCTGACCATGCGCGTTTCCTGGGCAAGATTCAAAAAAACAAAGCCCATTATCTCTCCGCCGAGACCGAAGCCGCCCTTGCTGCCATGGCACCGACACTCGACAGCCCCTATCAAATTTATAACGATATCAAAAACGCCGACACATGCTTCCCGTCGTTTGAAGCCCATGGCAAAACCTATGCCATGACCTATAACGCCTTTGAGAATCGCTACGAGTCCGCCCCAGACCATACCGTGCGTCATACCGCCGCCGACCTTTTCTACGCCGAACTGGCGCGCCACAAAAACGGCACGGCCTCCGCTTACAATGCCCGGGTGCAACAGGAGAAAATTGAAGCCGACCTGCGTGGTTACGACTCGGTTTTTGACTATCTCTTAGCAGAGCAAGAAGTGCCTCGTGCCCTTTACGATCGCCAAATCGACGTCATTATGGAGCGCTTGGCGCCCATTATGCAAAAGTACGCCACCCTCATCGGCCGTGTCCACGGCATTGACAGGATGACGACCTACGACCTCAAGCTGGAACTGGACCCCAACGTTTCTTCAGAAATCTCCTATGCCGAAGCCGCTGATTTTATTAAAGACGGCCTTTCCATTCTTGGCGATGACTATGTGGCCATGCTGGATCGCGCCTTTGACGAGCAATGGATCGATTACGCGGAAAATCGCGGCAAGAGCACCGGCGCCTTCTGCGCGGATATTTACAGTGTTCATCCCTATGTGCTCTCCAGCTTCAACTACCACATCAATGAAGTAGCTACTTTGGCACATGAGTTGGGCCATGCCGGACAGAACATTCTCACAGCCAAGCATCAGCCCTTCCTTAACAAAGAAATGTCCATGTACGCCGTAGAATCCCCTTCCACCACCAATGAGCTCATCATGGAGAACTATCTTTTAAAGAAGGCCGGCGATGACAAACGTCAGCGTCGCTGGGTGTTGTCCCAGATGGTCTCCCAGACCTATTACCACAACTTTGTAACCCATCTCCTGGAAGCCGCGTATCAGCGCGAAGTCTATCGCATAGTGGAGCAAGGAGGCTCCGTGAATGCAGACTCTCTTACCGCCATTTATCGAGAGGTTCTCTCCCGCTTCTGGGGCGATGCCGTCGAAATCAAGGACGGTTCCGCACTCACCTGGATGCGCCAGCCCCACTACTACATGGGCCTCTATTCCTACACCTACTCCGCCGGCCTGACCATCGGTACCCAGATGGCTCTGCGCCTGATGAAGGGCGAACCCGGCGTCGTCGACCAATGGCGCGCCTTCCTCTCCGCCGGCGACTCCGTTGACCCCATCGGCCTTGCCGCCATTGCCGGCGTCGATATCACCACCGACAAGCCTCTGAAGGACACCATCGATTACATCGGTTCCATCGTAGACGAGTTGGTGTCATTGACAGATGAACTGGAGAAATAAAAAAGGTCATTCTTAGCGGTTGGGGCTGACCTTATGGGTCAGCCCCTTCCTTATATCTATTGATGCCCGGCGCAGCCGGGCTTCCTTTTTATATAAATCGTCGGCCGAAGGACGACTCCTTACGGGCGCCGGAGGCGCCTTTCTTTCGACAATGCGCGCTTTTTGCGGCCGTACTAAAATTTTCTGACCGTGCCTTTGGCTAATTTTTTCAAAAGGCACGGTCGGGGACGACCCGCGGGCTACGATTTTGACCGTGCCTTTGATGATTTTTTGTAAAAGGCACGGTCGGACATGACCTATTTGCTCCGGTTTTGACCGTGCCTTTGCTCAATTTTTTCAAAAGGCACGGTCGCACACGCCACCTGTGCCCACTTTCTGACCGTGCCTTTAGCTATTTTTTTCAAAAGGCACGGTCGGGGACGACCCGCGGGCTACGATTTTGACCGTGCCTTTGATGATTTTTTGTAAGAGGCACGGTCGGACATGACCTATTTGCTCCGGTTTCGACCGTGCCTTTGCCACTTTTTTCCAAAAGGCACGGTCGCACATGCCGTTTGCGCCCACTTTCTGACCGTGCCTTTGCTTAATTTTTTCAAAAGGCACGGTCGCACACGCCGCCTGTGCCCACTTTCTGACCGTGCCTTTGGCTGTTTTTTGCAAAAGGCACGGTACGTTTTGCGGCCACGCCCCAATTTTCGACCGTGCCTTTGCTCAATTTTTTCAAAAGGCACGGTCGCACACGCCGTTTGCGCCCACTTTCTGACCGTGCCTTTGGCTAATTTTGTTAAAAGGCACGGTCGCATACGCGGTTTGCGCTCACTTTCTGACCGTGCCTTTGCTCAATTTTTTCAAAAGGCACGGTCGCATACGCGGTTTGCGCTCACTTTCTGACCGTGCCTTTGCTCAATTTTTTCAAAAGGCACGGTCGCACACGCCGTTTGCGCCCACCTTCTGACCGTGCCTTTGCTCAATTTTTTCAAAAGGCACGGTCGTGCGCATGGTGAGCGACAAGCTGCAAATCGCTAAGGACGACACGCCGGCACCGTCGACAATAGCCGCCCGATAAGCCTGCGACTCCTGTGCAGGAAAACGGCAGAAAGCAGCCAAAAAGGAGAAGAAAGCCCCGAAGTAAGAGGGCATTACGCAAAGAAAGCCGTCCGCTTGGCATATGACAAGCGGACGGCTTTCTTCTGTGGCATGGCCACAGCACATACGGGGATGGCGATGTCGGCATCGCCGAGAGACAAATTCTTCCGTCTGGGTAGAAAAGACGGTTCAGTGTGCGTATTTTTCAGGTCCCTGCAGCAAGGGATAGACATGGGGCAGGGCAATTTTAGCAACGATAAAGGCGATGCCGGCTTTGATCAGATCGCCGGGGATAAAGGGAATGAGACCGACCTGGAGAATTTTCATGAGGTTCATGGATTTGCCGTTGAGGACGTTAAGCACATAGGCCATATAGGGAAGGCCGATGAGATAGCAGGCAGCTGCGGTGACCAGCGTTGCTACGAGCAAACCGACAGTGGTCTTTCCGAAGGCGGTGCGATGGGCAATCAGCGAGCCCAACACAGCGGCAACGATGAAGCTGATGAGAAAACCGGAAGAGGGCGATACAAAGAGCGCGCCACCCTTCAAGGCCAGCATCAATACGAAGTGAACGGCCATAGCCAGGCCGGCATCCACCGGGTTCAGGAACAGCGCGGTAAGAATGACGAATATCGTCTGGAATGTGATAGGGATGGGCCCGATGGGGATGCGGATCAGGGATCCGACAAAAGTCAGGGCAGCCATAATAGCAATGCGGGTAATGCGTCTAGCGTTCATAAAGTACCTTCCTTCTAGCGATAATAATGGCACACATAAATTGACAACCTAAAAAAAATATAGGTTAACAAGCTCCGCTACAGTCTAACAAAAGGGATTCACGCATGCAAGGGGAAGAGAGAGAAAAGCTGTTCTTCGGCGGCACGCAGCTATTCTGCTTACCGGCAATTTGTGCATCGCTAACGAGAGCGGCATGAAGGAACAGCAATATGTCTTGCCGGTAGAACTTGTTAAGCTTGATGTGTTTCATTTCGATTGACAAAGGAATTTTCACGCCTTAAAATGACACTGTGTCACAAATGACGCAGTGTCATTTTTGTAGCTGGATTTATGCTCAAATCGCACGTTGCATTGTATGTATATACGGCAAGGATGATGGCTACCTCATCCATGTCGATGATCGAAAGGAGGCATTATGCCGACAGGAACCTATTTTCGTTTGCGGGAAGATAAACGCCGGGCGATTTACCGTGTTTTGGTAGATGAATTTGAATCTCATCCGCTGGAGGAGATCACGATAAAGCGCATTGTGGAACGGCTGCATCTTCCGCGCGGCAGTTTCTATCAATATTTCTCCTCGTTAAATGATTGCTACTTCTACGTATTGGACAAGGAGCTGACAGAGGTGCATGCGCTTTTTGCCACCTTAATCAAGAAAAAAAGGGGAGATCTTTTTGCGGCGTTGGATGCGTTTGGCGATGCGGCAGCGGATCTTTTGTATGATCCCAAGCATTATGGTCTATATCGGCAACGCTATCTGTTCATGAACGCTGCTCTGGAGCGGGAATGGCACCGTTACCGTGAAGAGAGCAAAGATTACACCCGGGACATGGAACCCTGGGTGAATCCAGAAAAAGCTGATTTTCTCGGCGCTGTGGTGCATCACCTGATTCGGCGTTTATTTTCCGAGGAATGGAGTCGGAAGGAATTTCTTTCGCAGTATCGTTGTTATCTTTGTTGGCTGAAGGGAGGATTAAACAATGATGTATTTGATGGAACCGTTCTTTGATATTGCCTATTTGGGCGTTGTGCTTGCCATGGGGCTTCGCCTTTTGATGGAAGAGGGAAAAGAAGCTAAAACATTCGGGCTGATGGCTGTTCTGCTCGGTCTTGGCGATGCTTTTCATCTGATCCCGCGTGTGATGAGCAATCTCACGCCCGATGGCTTCGACCGCTATATTCCGCTGCTTTCTTGGGGAGAATTTGTCACCAGTATCACGATGACCATCTTTTATCTTCTCTTTTATCGCTACTATCAGAGCATGAGCGGCGATAAGGATGAACGAAAGAGCCGGCTGGTATATGTTCTGGTTGCGCTTCGCCTTCTTCTTGTCCTCTTACCGCAAAATGAATGGGGAAAAGTAGGCAATTACTTTTTCGGTCTTCTCCGCAATGTTCCCTTTGCTCTTCTTGGCCTGGTGCTTGTGATCTGGACGGCCAAGGCCAAGGAAAAGCCGGGCCTTCAGCACACCGCTCTGTTGATTGCTGCGAGCTTTCTGTTCTATGCCCCCGTCGTCATTGGCGCGCGCTTTGTTCCCCTCCTCGGGCTTTTGATGATTCCAAAAACCGTTGCCTATGTGCTTCTGGTGGGTGTCGGCTATCGCCACTTTATTCCGCAGCTTCGTCCTTCCGCATTGCTTAAGCAGGCGATCACGTTCTTGGTGCTCGGCCTTTCCGGCGGCGTATTTTACCGTGAATTTACCAAAGCCTTCGGATGGACGGCACATACCGCACTAAGCGTTGTACATGTCCACCTTCTGGTATTGGGTTTTCTATTTTTCTTGTTGCTTTTTGTTCTACTGCAGCAGGAGAAGTCACTAAAGGGATATGTGCGGCCGCTTGCCGTCTACGTTATCGGTCTAACCGGGACGATCGTTGCCTTTATGGTGCGCGGTATCTATTCTATTACGGCGGAAGGCGTTGCCCTCTTTCCGGATGCCATGCTTTCCGGCATGGCAGGCATCGGTCACATTCTTTTAGGTATCGGCGTGGTCTGGACGATGCTTCGTATGCTGAAAGAGAAAACACATACAATGCCACAGGAGAAATCGGCTTGAAAGACTTCGGCAGAGGTCTGAGGATGCCTGGCGCGCGTCTTTTGCTATGCTTTGAAAGCGCTTAGGTATCTATATCTATGCTGTTATTTGGGATGCGTCATCGGATTTTGGCTTTTCGGTGGACGGAAGTCTGAAAGTTCTGTAGAATAACAGAGAAGGCTTACTACAATGAAAAACCTTTGCAAATGAAATGAGGAGGGAATCATGTCGGACAAAGTGATGTCCATGAAGGATGCCGTCGCTAAGTATGTCGAGAGTGGCGATGTCATGTGCTTCGGTGGTTTTACCACGAACCGCAAGCCGTATGCTGCAGTATTTGAGATTCTTCGTCAGGGACAGAAGGATTTCATCGGTTGGTCCAGTCCTGCCGGCGGAGACTGGGATCTGTTGATTGGCGAAGGCCGTGTAAAAGCGTATATCAACTGCTATACGGCAAACTCCGGATTCACGAACGTTTCTCGTCGCTTCCGCGAGGCCATTGAAAAAGGCGAAATTCTTTTTGAAGATTATTCGCAGGACGTGCTGATGCTGCAGTTGCATGCCGCCGCATTGGGCCTTCCGTTCTTACCGACCCGTTTTATGGCGGCCAGTGGTTTAACGAAATACTGGGGCATGTCAGAAGAAGTACGAAAGAAATTGGAAAAAGTAGATGATCTGAAACTGGTGGAAATGGACAATCCGTTCCATCCGGGCGAAAAATGCGTCGCTGTACCGGTACCGAAGCTGGATACGGCGATTATTCATGTGCAAAAAGCCAGCCCGGACGGCACCGCCATCATTTATGGCGATGAATTCCATGATGTAGATATTGCTATGGCGGCGCGCAAGACAATCGTGACGTGCGAAGAGCTCGTCAGCAATGAAGAGATCCGCAAGGATCCGTCACTGCCGAATGTGTTTGCTGGTTGCGTGGATGCGGTGGTGCATGTGCCGTTTGGCGCATGGCCGTCACAGTGCTATGACTACTACGATGACGATCCGGACCTGCTTCGGGAATACGACAAAGCATCCAAGTATCTGGATGACAACGATGCAAAGGCCAAAATGGACAAGAAGAAGATCCCCTATGATCCGGACCATATGCCGGAGAACTTCAAGGACTTCTGCGAAAAATGGATCTACAGCTTAGAGAACCATGAGCAGTTGCTGGATAAGATCGGCGGTAGCCGTCTTGCTAAGCTAAAAGTTGTGCCGGGTCTCGGTTACTCGACCTACGTGAAATAAGCAGGAGGGGAATCGACATGTCAGATTACACAAAGTACACCAAACAGGAAATGCAGGCCTATGCCATTGCGAAATCCATTAAACCGGATATGATCGTTACCATCGGTACAGGACTTCCGCTGATCGGCGGAACCCTTGCTAAGCGCGTGATTCAGCCGAGCTGTCATTTGATCGTAGAGAGCGGTCTGATGGACTGCGCTCCGGTCGAAGTACCGCGCAGCGTCGGCGACTGCCGTTTCATGGCGCATTGCGCCGTACAGTGGCCGAACGTTCGCTTCGTCGGCTTTGAAACCAATATGTACCTGCACGGATTCGATAACGCTATCGCCTTCATCGGCGGCGCCGAAATCGACCCGTATGGCAACGTGAACTCCACATCCATCGGCGATTACAATCATCCGAAAACACGCTTTACCGGTTCGGGCGGTGCGAACGGCATTGCTACCTATCAGAACACGGTATTGATGATGCAACATCAGAAGCGTCGCTTCACGGAACACATTGACTACGTGACGAGCCCGGGTTGGGTTACCGGACCAGGAACCCGCGCAGCTGCCGGCTTGCCGGAAGATCGCGGCCCGCAGATGGTTGTAACGGATCTGGGCATCATGAAGTTTGATGAGCAGACGAAGAGAATGTATCTGGCGTACTACTATCCGTACACAACGCCGGAAGAAATTCAGGAAAATACCGGATTTGAGATTGACCTCAGCCGCGCAGAGAAGATGGAGGGACCGGATCCCGAAATCATCCGCATCATCCGTGAGGAAATCGACCCGGGTCAGGTCTTCATTAAAGTACCAAAGGAAAGCAAATAGTCCCGACGCACGGGAGAACAGAGAAGGGAACTTGAGAAACGATGAGCGAGTATATGTATTCCATGCCCGGCTATTTTCAGACGATGCCGACGGTCGGTCGACCGTTGAATCGTCCCAATCCGGAGAATGAAAAAGAATTAAAGGACATTGAAGCAGACATTGCTAAGCGCGTCAAAGAAGCGGCCGATGCCGGAAAATCGGACGATGGTATTCATAAATCCGGCCAGATGACGGCTTGGGAGCGCGTATTGTCATTAGTGGATGATGGAATTTTCCTTCCGCTGAACAGCCTGTACAATCCGATGAACAACAAAAACGGATCGACGGGCATTATCAAGGGCTTGGGCCGCATCTCGGGCCGATGGACAGTGGTTGTTGCTTCGGATAACAAGAAGCTGGCAGGCGCTTGGGTACCGGGACAGTCCGAGAACTTGATTCGCGCCTCCGATACAGCAAAAATGCTGCACATCCCACTGGTATACGTGCTGAACTGCTCCGGCGTTAAGCTGGACGAGCAGGAACTGGTATACGGTAACCGTCGCGGCGGCGGCGCTCCGTTCTACCGCAACTCGGAATTGAACCAGCTAGGCGTTCCGGTCATTGTCGGTATCTTCGGTACGAACCCGGCAGGCGGTGGCTATCACTCCATCAGCCCGACGATTTTGATTGCACATCAGGATGCTAACATGGCCGTCGGTGGCGCTGGTATTTTGGGCGGTATGAACCCGAAGGGCTACATGGACATGGAAGGCGCCGAGCAACTGATCGAAGCGACCAAGCGCGATACCTCGACACCGCCGGGAACGGTTGGCGTTCACTACAACGAGACGGGCTTCTTCCGTGAAGTTTATGCCGATGAACAAGGCGTTTTATCAGGCATCCGCAAATATGTGGGCTTCCTGCCCTGCTACGATCCGCAGTTCTTCCGCGTCGATGATCCGAAGGAACCGCTGTATTCGTCGGAAGATCTGTATTCGATCGTTCCGCTGAACAAAAAGAAACAATACAAACCGGCCGATGTGCTGGGACGTCTGTTTGACGGCTCAGAATTCATGGAATTCAAGAAGAACTATGGTCCGGAAATCATCTGCGGCCTGGCAAAAGTTAATGGTTTGCTGGTTGGCGTTGTGACGAATAACCAGGGTCTTCTGATGAACTATCCTGAGTACAAAGAGGGATCCGTTGGTATCGGCGGTAAACTGTATCGCCAGGGCTTGATCAAAATGAACGAGTTCGTGACGCTGTGTGCTCGCGATCGTGTGCCTCTGGTATGGATTCAGGATACGACCGGTATTGATGTCGGCGATCCGGCCGAACGCGCGGAATTGCTGGGTTTGGGACAGTCTTTGATCTATTCCATCCAGGATACGCACATGGCATCGCTGGAAATCACCCTGCGCAAGGGTACCGCTGCGGCACACTATGTCATGGGCGGCCCGCAGGGACATACCTCGAACGTCTTCTCCCTGGGCACTGCTGCTACAGAGATGAACGTTATGACCGGCGAAACCGCTGCGGCAGCAATGTATAGCCGTCGTCTGGTGAAAGAGCAGAAAGCAGGCAACGATCTGGAACCGGTCATTGATAAGCTGAACCAGCTGATCAATGATTACACAGAAAAGTCCACGCCGCAGTACTGCGCAAAATTGGGTCTGGTGGACGAAGTGGTGAACATGGTTCATCTGCGCTCCTACATCCAGGCCTTTACGGAGAGCTATTATCAGAATCCGCAATCGATCGCACCGGTCCATCAAATGATGACCCCGCGCATCATTCGCGATTTTGATGCCATTCAAAAATAACGTACCGCCGAGTGTGGAGCTCGGCTTGTACCAATGGCAACATTTATGGAGGAAAGGAGATTATTGTGACGGAACAAAAAGAAACGTTACAGGATAAAACCGTAACGGAGGCCCCGAAAGCAGAGGGGACGCAGGAAGCTCCGAAGAAAAAGAGGGAAGTATTACCCGGTGTCAAAATGCTTCAGGACATCGTGACCGATGTGTATCAGGCGGCGTGGGACGCGAAAAAAGCGGGCCGTCCGGTAGGCTGGTCGTCATCGAAGTTCCCGTGCGAATTGGCCGAAGTATTTGATCTGGCCGTTGTGTATCCGGAAAACCAGGCCGCCGGCATTGCGGCGCGTCACGACGGAGAACGCATGTGCCAGGAAGCCGAGAACATTGGCTTTGATAACGATATTTGCGGCTACGCCCGTATCAGCTTAGCCTACTCGGCCGGCGTTGAGACGACGAACGAGAGCCGTCGCGTGCCGGAACCGGATTTCGTGCTCTGCTGCAACAACATTTGCAACTGCATGACCAAATGGTATGAGAACATTGCGCGTATGCACAATATTCCGCTGATCATGATCGATATTCCGTATCGTAACGAAATCGGCGTGTCCGAAGACAATGTCGCCTATATTAAGGGACAGTTCATGGACGCCATCGAACAGCTGGAGAAGATCTCGGGCAAGAAGTTTGATGAGAAGAAATTCGAGGAAGTCTGCGCCAACGCCAACCGTACTTCCAAAGCTTGGTTAAAGGTTTGCGATTTCCAGAAGTATGTGCCGTCTCCGATGTCGGGCTTTGATCTGTTTAACCACATGGCAGATATTGTTACGGCTCGTGCCAAGAAGGCGACAGCGGCCGCTTTTGATCAGCTGGCCGTGGACCTCGAACGTTATCGCCAGGAAGGCAAATCCACAGCGCCGTTTGAAGAACAGTACCGTATCCTCTTTGAGGGTATTCCGTGCTGGCCGGCTCTGCGCGATCTCTTTAAGCCGTTAAAGAAGGACGGACTGAACGTCACCGCCGTTGTGTATGCGCCGGCATTCGGCTTCGTCTATGATGATTTAGACAGCATGTGCGCTGCCTACTGCAAGGCACCGAACAGCGTATGTCTTGAAGAGGGTGTGGAATGGCGCGCGAAGCTCTGCCGCGACAATAAGGTTGACGGCGCCTTGGTCCACTACAACCGCAGCTGCAAACCGTGGTCCGGTTATATGCCGGAAATGCAGCGCCGCTGGACAGAAGAACTGGGCATTCCTTGCGTCTCCTTCGATGGTGACCAGGCGGATCCGCGTAACTTCAACGCTGCACAATATGAAACACGTGTGCAGGGACTTGTGGAAGCTATGGCCGATCGTCGTGCGAAGATGAAGGAGGACTAAGATGAGCATGCAGGAACAATTTGATGCTTTTGCTCAGGTTGCTAACAACCCGGCAGCACAGCTGAAGAAATATAAAGCCGAAGGTCGTAAAGCCATTGGCGTTATGCCGTACTACGCACCGGAAGAATTGGTCTTCGCAGCCGATATGGTACCGATGGGCATGTGGGGAACGAATGATAAGAACATTAAAGAAGCTAAGGAATACTGCGCTTCGTTCTATTGCTCCCTGGCACAACTGGACCTGGAAATGCTGTTGGACGGTACGCTGGACGACTTGGACGGCGTGATCATGACCGTGCTGTGCGATACACTGCGCCCGATGAGCCAGAATATCCGTGTGGCGATGGACAAATTGGGGAAAATGCCGACCATCTTCTTGGCACATCCGCAAAACCGTCGCCCGGAATACGGCATCCAATACACCATTTCCCAATACAATAACGTGAAAGAGCAATTGGAAGAGATTGCCGGTAAAAAAATTACCGATGAAGCGTTGAAAGAAGCCATTAAGGTTTATAATCGCAGCCGTGAAGAACGTCGTCGCTTTGTGAAATTGGCCGGCGAGCATCCGGAAGCGGTATCTGCTGTCAACCGCAGCGCTGTCTTGAAGGCGTCGTACTTCATGCTGAAAGATGAATACACGGACAAACTGACCGCACTAAATGACGAGCTGGAGAAATTGCCGGCTTCCGATTGGAACGGTGTACGCATCGTTACGTCGGGCATCATCTGCGATAATCCGGATCTGCTGCAAATTTTGGATGACAACAAGATTGCCATTGCTATGGATGATGTGGCTCATGAGAGCCGCAGCTTCCGCACCGATGTACCGGAAGATGATGATCCGATGCGTGCCCTGGCACAGCAATTTGCGGATCAGGATTACGATGTATTGCTCTACGATGAAGCATCGGCAGAAAATCGCCGTGCCGAATACGTCTGCGACTTAGTGCGCGACAGCAAGGCACAGGGTATTGTCGTATTTATGCAGAACTTCTGTGACCCGGAGGAAATGGAATATCCTTCTCTGCGCCAGGAGTTTGATAAACAGAATATTCGTCATATTCGTTTGGGCATTGATCATCAGATGCGCGACTTTGGCCAAGCCAAGACAGCTCTGCAAGCTTTTGCAGATGTTTTGGCCGATGAAATGGCCTAAGGTTTTGTCAAGAATTAGAAACAGTGAGGAAATCCGTGACATATACTATGGGAATTGATATCGGTTCCTCGGCCTGTAAAGCGGTTATCTTGAAGGATGGCGACGAGATCGTCGGCACCTTCAAGGTGGCTGTGGGCACAGGTACTACCGGGCCGAATCGTGCGTTTGAAGGCGTACTGGAATCCGCCGGGCTTTCGGCTGACGAAATCGATTATGTCTTAGCGACAGGGTATGGCAGAAATACCTTTGAACGTGCGGATGCCCAAATGAGCGAATTAAGCTGTCACGCCAAAGGCGCGAATCATCTCTTTCCGGATGTGCGCACTGTCATCGATATCGGTGGGCAGGATGTGAAAGTCATTCAGATTGATCATGGTGCCATGGTCAACTTTCAGATGAATGATAAATGCGCCGCCGGAACCGGACGCTTTTTGGATGTCATGGCGCGTATTTTGGAAGTCGATGTATCCGACTTGGCTTCTTTAGCGGCTAAATCGACAAAGAAAATTGCGATCAGCTCGACTTGCACCGTGTTTGCGGAGTCGGAAGTTATTAGTCAGCTGGCAAACGGAGAAAAGAAAGAAGATGTGGTTAACGGCATTCATTATGCCATTACCGCACGTGTGGTCGGCTTGGCACGACGCGTGGGCATTCGTGACCGTGTTGTCATGACCGGCGGCGTCGCACAAAACGCCGGTGTCGTAAAAGCCTTGCAGGATCAGCTTGAACACGAAGTTTCCACCTCTCCTTTATCGCAATATGTCGGAGCGCTGGGCGCTGCACTATATGCCTATTCGAAAGCCAATCGCAAATAGTGGACGATTTATTGATTTTGTTGGATAATGCTAAAGAGGCACATACGGAAGGAGAAATCTATGCAAAAAACTTATCACGTCACAGTAGAGGGAAAAACCTATGAAGTGACTCTGGAAGAAGTCGGCAGCGCAAACGGCCCCGTAACGCGCGCACCGCAGGCTTTCGCGCCGGTGGCGCCGGTTGCTCCCGCAGCTCCTAAGCCGGCAGCAGCTCCCGCTGCTCCTGCGGCACAGAAAAAGCCGGCAGAACACCATGCCGCCGCATCTGGCGAAGGTGAGGACCAGGAAGCACCCTTACAGGGCAACATTTGGAAGATCGTAGCGTCGGAAGGCGATGAAGTCGCCGCTGGTGATACGGTTATCATCTTGGAAGCTATGAAGATGGAAAACGAAATTGTCGCACCGCGTGATGGCGTCATCGGTAAGATCTATGTCACCGAAGGTCAGACGGTCGACACCGGTGAGGCGCTTTATTCGCTTAAGTAAAGGAGTCTGCCATGATTGATATGCTGATTTCCTTTTTTAAAAGCAGCGGTTTCATGGCACTGGATCTCGGATCGATCATTATGCTCGGCGTGGCTTGCTTGTTTTTATACCTGGCCATTGCGAAAGGGTATGAACCATACCTCTTAATTCCGATTTCCTTTGGCATGTTGCTTGCCAACCTGCCATTAGCAGGGCTGATGGATCAGGGCGGCTTGCTGAACCTCCTCTATGAAGGCGTTCACTTAGGCATTTATCCGCCACTGATTTTCTTGGGCGTTGGCGCGTCTACGGACTTTTCACCGTTGATTGCAAACCCCAAGAGCCTTCTATTAGGCGCTGCAGCACAGTTGGGCATCTTCTTCGCCTTCACGGGCGCAATCCTGCTGGGCTTTAATCAGCAGGAAGCCGGCTCCATCGGTATCATCGGTGGTGCAGACGGCCCGACTGCACTGTATTTAACCAGTCGCATGGCGCCTCATCTTCTGGGGGCGATCGCGATTGCCGCGTACTCCTATATGGCGCTAGTTCCGGTTATTCAGCCGCCCATCATGAAGTTGTTGACTACGAAGGAAGAACGCCGCATCAAGATGACGACGCTGCGTCCGGTAAGCAAACGGGAGAAGATTCTCTTTCCGATTATCGTAACGATTGTCGTTACGCTTATCGTTCCTGCCGCAGGACCGCTGATTGGTATGCTGATGCTCGGAAACTTGTTTAAAGAAGTCGGCGTCGTACCGCATCTGGTCACGGCTGCGAAGGATACCATTATGTACACGGTTACCATTCTTCTGGGCACGACGGTCGGTGCGACTGCACGTGCGGAGAATTTCCTTACGGCGCAGACGCTTGGCATTCTGGCTATGGGCTTGGTTGCTTTTGCCATTGGCACGGCAGGCGGTGTAATTTTCGGTAAAATCATGTGCAAGCTTTCGGGTGGTAAGATTAACCCGTTGATCGGCGCTGCCGGCGTTTCGGCTGTTCCGATGGCAGCACGTGTGGTACAAAAAGTGGGACAGAAAGAAGATCCCTCGAATTTCCTGTTGATGCATGCGATGGGACCGAATGTAGCAGGCGTTATCGGTTCGGCGGTTGCCGCCGGTCTGCTGCTCAATATGTTTGGATGACGGGAAGCCCGGGTAACCGGGCACCCGGTATGAAGTAGCAAATGCCTTGCTACTTCAGCCAATAGGAAAACGTTATTACTTATATTGATGTTATATTTTCAAATAGTAGACGTTCAGAAGACGTTTTCGGGAAAACCTTTCTAAACCGTAGCGAGGGATGAATAGCCCAGTGAGGCTTACGTTTTTTATCCTTCACGTAAACGTGTTTCGGAAAGCAGGAGGCAGGATTCGACGTGACAGCTCAGGCGTCGGAAACTGTTACACATAGTTGACGATTTTCTTGCGCAGCAAGAAGCAAGAGGGCAGATCTTGTCCTCAGCTCCTGCCGGCGTACTTGATGGCGGCGGCAGTATGAAAGGAGAGCTTTATGAAAAAAACACTTGGTATCTTTTTAGCTTTGGCGTTGGCCGTTGGTCTGACAGCCTGCGGCGGCAAAGGCAGCGAAAAACCGGCTGAAGAGTCAAAGGCCGGAACCGCTTCAACGGCGGCCCCGGCAGCATCAACCGGTCAAGCGGTTAACTGGAATTTTGCCACCGGCGGATCCACCGGTACGTATTATGCTTTTGGTGGTGTTATTGCGAACGTCTTTAGTGAAAAAGTTCCTGATATCAAATTAACCGTGCAATCCACCGGCGCCTCCAAGGCAAACATCTTCTCGTTGGACGACAATGAAGCCCAGATCGGCTTTGTACAGAACGACGTTATGGACTATGCCATGAAGGGCGAAAGCCTCTTTAAGAAAGATGGCAAATTTGACAGCTTCGCTACCGTTGCTGCTCTGTATCCGGAAACCTGCCAAATCATCGGTGCCAAAGGATTAAAATCCGTTGCCGATCTGAAGGGCAAGAACGTCTCTGTTGGTGATGCCGGCTCGGGCGTTGAATTCAACGCAACGCAGATCCTTGCTGCTTACGGCATTGATATCAATAAAGACATTAAGAAACATAACCTTTCCTTCGGCGATTCCGCAGAAGCGTTGAAAGATGGCAAAATTGATGCATTCTTCATCGTTGCCGGTGCGCCGACCACGGCTGTGACCGAATTAGCAACGACCAACGACATCTCCCTTGTAAGCATTGATAAAGAACATGCCGACAAGCTGATGAAAGACTATCCGTTCTATTCGGAAATGAACATTCCTAAAGACACCTATAAGGGCCTGGAGGGTGATGTGTCAACCGTTGCTGTAAAAGCAACCATCATCTGCCGCAAGGATTTACCGGAAGATGCCGTCTACAAACTGACCAAGGGCATTTTCGAGAACAAAGACACCATTGCTGAATCCCATGCGAAGGGCAAATTGTTGGATCCGAAGTATGCTACCGAATCCATTTCTGTTCCGTTCCATCCGGGTGCTGCGAAGTACTTCAAAGAGATTGGAGTCATGAAATAACCGATGACATCACGTCAAGGGATTATTAGTCGAGTGACGGCCGTGGCCGTGTTCATGGCCGTCCTCTTGCTTCTGATCGGGGGCTGCGCTTCAAAGGAGTCTGAGCTGGTCCTGCGCAGCGGAAAAACGGGCGAGGTATTCGCCCGTTACCCCCTCTCAGAAGGCGATCAATTTACCGTTACCTTTATTCATTCGGTCAATCAAAAGCCTTACAGCGATACTTACCAAATTGAACAGGGCAAGATTTACGTGGAGGAGACACGTTACGCCGAGTTTGGCGCGGGCGTGCAAACCGAACTGAATGCAGGAGAGACGCTTTCTACCGGCAAAAACGGTGAAATTGTGGTCTCCAACATTCATAAAGAAATTCCGCATCTTTCCTATATTGTGGGAACTGTCTCGGATCATATCCTGACGATGGGCAAGAAAAAGGTCAGTTTGCGAGACCTATGCGGACGCAATGCGAATGTAGTTTTTACGTTTGAAAACAAATAGAAGAATCCGCTACGGATCGAAGACGCGAACGGTAAGGCCGCCACTTCTTTCCTTGCGTTTGTCCTCTATATCAAAAAGAAACAAGAAAGGAGAAGCGGCGATGACTGATGATTTCAAAGACACGTCCACCCCAACACCGGAATCGGTTGATACCAGTACCGGCACCATGGCGGACGTGGAAGAAATTATGAAAAAGTACGACCGTGAGTCCAATACCCGTATTTGGACCGGAACGCCGGGAAAAATTATTAAGTACGTGATGGCGGCATTTGCCCTGTTAATGATTTGGCTGAACCTGTTTGCCAACTGGGATGAACGTATCCGCCGTTGCTTGTTCCTCGGTACCATCATTATCTTTGCCTTCCTGATGTATCCTTTACGCAAAAAGGATGCCGGAAAAGTGAACCACATGCCCTTCTATGATGTGATTCTGATGCTCTTGGGCGCAGGAAGCTTTTTCTATTACATTATGAACTTTAAAGCGGTCATTGATCAGGCTACCCGTATCGGACAATTGGAAGTTGTCCTAGGTATCATCGGTATTGTTATCCTTGCAGAAGCATGCCGCCGTGTCGTCGGCTTGCCGATTCTCTTTGTGGCCGGCTTCTTTGTCATCTATTCCTTTGCTCAAGGCAAGGCCTTGCGCGTGATCATCTATAACCTCTTCTATACTACGACGGGCGTTATCGGTACGCCGATTGGCGTTTGCTCCACTTACATTGTGTTGTTCATCATCTTCGGGGCGTTCCTCGAAGGAACCGGTATTTCCGATTTCTTCATTCAAGTGGCTAACTCCATTGCTGGCGCATCCAAAGGCGGTCCGGCAAAGGTTGCGGTTATTTCTTCCGCTCTCTGCGGTATGGTTTCCGGCTCGTCCGTTGCCAATACAGTTACCACCGGTTCTGTTACGATCCCACTGATGAAGAAAACCGGTTATCGTTCCGAATTCGCGGGTGCTGTTGAAGCCTCCGCTTCGACCGGTGGACAGATCATGCCTCCGATCATGGGTGCTGCTGCCTTCCTGATGGCAGAGATGGTTGGCGTGCCTTATGCGGATATTGCTGTTAAGGCAATCCTGCCCGCATTCCTGTACTTCTTGGGCATCTTCATCGCCGTTCATCTGGAAGCGTTACGTACCGGACTGCGCGGCTTGAAGAAAGAAGATTTGCCGCATTTTGGTAAATTGGTGCTGAAACAGGGCTATTTGCTGTTACCCTTGATCATCCTCGTTTGGATGGTCATGGCGGGCTTTACGATGGCTCGTTCGGCGGTTATTGCTACCTTGGTGGCCATCGTCGTCAGTATGTTCCGTAAAGAAACGCGCATGACGCCGAGTGGCTTTATCACTGTGTTGGAAAATGGTACGAAGAATACGATCTCCGTGGCCATCGCCTGCGGCGTTGCCGGTATCATTGCCGGTGTCGTCACGATGACGGGTCTCGGTCAGGTTCTGATTTCGGCCATCGTCGGCATGTCCAACGGCAATTTGTTGATCGCTTTAATGCTGACGATGCTCACCTGCATCGTTTTGGGCATGGGCGTTCCGACAACGGCAAACTACATCATCATGGCAACCACATGCGCTCCGATCCTAGTCTCCGGTATGGGCGTCAATGCGATTGCTGCGAATATGTTTGTTTTCTACTTCGGCATTATCGCCGACATCACGCCGCCGGTTGCTTTGGCAGCTTACGCCGGCAGTGCGATTGCGCGTTCGAACCCGATGAAGACTGCTTTTACGGCCACTCGTCTGGCGATTGCGGCATTTATCGTACCGTACATCTTTGTCATGAGTCCTGCGCTGCTCTTCATTGAGACTACACCGCTGGAGATCATTCTGATCGTGTTGACTTCGATTGTCGGTCTCTTCGGCGTATCGGCCGGTTTGGCGGGCTTCATCTATAGCAAGATGCCGATTTGGCAGCGTATCCTTTCGGTCGTGGGCGGTCTGCTTCTGATTTACCCGGGGCTTGTGACGGATATCGCCGGTGTGGCTATGGTTGGTGTTGTGATTGCCTTGCAATTCGTAGGCAGAAAAAAGAACGGGGAAACGCCTGTGGCCGCCTAAGCGCGGAGCAGGTAACCGAATCCTTTTAAGAATGAACTGCCCCATGGCTAAGAAATTTTTAGCCATGGGGCGTTTTTTTGCTTTTTGCTCATGGTTGAAAAATGATGAATGAATCGTCAAAAGTTGAGAAAATATGTTTTCGATTTATCAAGAAAAAGGGTTAAAAATTGTCGACAGGGGGATTCCCTATAGACGTTCTATGCGTCTATAATGAGTGGCCTGTCTGAAGAAAGGAGGACGTTTTGTCCGTTCCAAGGTCACGTTCCTGGTGAACTGGTCCATTCCGGAAGCGGTGGTAGGTGGAACGCTTTTTGCGATCTTGACTCTGATTCTGCATTCCACGGGAATGTTGGAATTTAAGTTTGATACAAAGCTGCAGAGTTTTTTCATGCGATGCGGAAGCACTCGAAGAAGCCGGTAAAGTGATTCCGCTTGACGGCAAGCGCTTTGCCTTAGGCTGCGCTTTAACGCTGATTGCCTTTGGCATCGGTGCCTTTTTGATGGATCTTTTCAGTCTCATATTCCCGGGGTTGAATTTCCCCATCCACGTCATGGGCATGGTGGGCGGTGCCATCGTTCGCAATATCTACGACGCTTTGAAGAAATCGTCCAAAGCAACGCCGGAGAAGGAGATTGACATTCTGGGTTCCGTTTGTCTTTCCATGTTCGTCTCCATGGCGGTTATGACAATGCGTTTATGGGAATTGGCAGCCTTGGCGATTCCGCTGATTTTGCTCTTAGTCGCAGGTACCCTTGTCACCATTCTGTTCACCTATTTCATCACCTTCCGCGCCCTCGGCAAAGACTACGATGCTGCGGTCATGGTGGCTGGACATATCGGTTTTGGTCTGGGCGCAGTACCAGCCTCTATGGCCAACATGAACGCCTTGACCGATGTCTATCGCTATTCTAAGTTGGCCTTTATCATTGTTCCCGTGGTCGGAGGTATGTTCTCCAACTTCACCAATGCGGCCAATATCACGTTCTTCATGAATTTAGTGGGAATTCATTAGTGACACTTTCGAAAATAAACAGGCAGTCGGGGCGGATACGCCCCGACTTTTTTGAATGGTATTACGTATATGAATCATTCCATCTTTTCAGCCCCCTTATCATCGCTAAAAGGTAAATTTTTGTTAAGAAAATGTGAGGAAGATAAGAACTTTTCGTCGAATTCATGTACAATAAAAGAGCGGCTTAGCCGTCAAAAATGGCTGCGCCGTTTTGAAAAACGGCATGCCGTACCGGAAAATCGGTTAGGAAATGAACACTCGAAGCGTGAGGGGATACCGCGGTTATGACAGTATTCGATTATTTGGGATTGTTGGGTGGCGTTGCCATGCTGCTCTTTGGTATGTCGCTGATGGGGGATGGGTTAAATGTGGTCTCCGGCGGCAAGATGGAGGGACTGCTGAAGCGGCTGGTTTCCAGTAAGATCAAGGGTGTATTGCTGGGAGCGGGGGTGACGGCGGTAATCCAAGCATCGGCGGCGACAACGGTGATGGTGGTTGCGCTGGTAAACTCGGGCGTGTTGCAGTTGCAGCAGGCGGTTTCCATCATCATGGGCGCCAACATTGGTACAACGATTACGGCGTGGATTTTAAGTTTAAGCGGTCTGTCAGGCGAAAACTTTTGGATACAGATGTTGAAGCCCAGTTCGTTTTCACCGATATTGGCCTTAGTGGGCGTCATCATATTATTTCGGGCAAAGAACGAGAATCAAAAGGCGAAATCCAGCGTACTTTTGGGCTTTTCCGTGCTGATGTTCGGCATGGAGACCATGATGCGATCGATGGAGCCTTTGCAGACATCCGCAGCCTTCTTTAAGATTGTGAATTTATTTTCCAACCCGGTGCTGGGATTGTTATTGGGCATGGGCATTACGGCACTAATTCAATCGTCCTCGGCCTTTACGGGTATTTTACAGGCGTTGTCGTCGACGGGAGCCATCACCTTTGGGGCAGCCATTCCGGTCATCATGGGCCAGAATATTGGTACCTGCGTTACTGCGTTGTTGTCGGGTATCGGGGCAGAAGTGAATGCCAAGCGCGCCGCCATCATTCACTTGATTTTTAACGTTCTCGGAACAGGACTGTTCCTGTGCGCCTTTTATCTGGGCAATTTGCTTTTCCATTACACGTTTTTAAACGATACCGTCAACGCGGTGAATATTGCGATTATTCATACGACCTTTAACGTAGCAACGACATTGGCGTTATATCCGTTTTCAGATAGGCTGGTGGAATTATCCGCCAAAATTATTAAAGATAAAAAGCCGACGGTGGTAGAAGATGCCGTGGAGCAGGATCTGAAATTGTTGGAACCGCGTCTGTTAAATCGCCCGGACTTTGCCGTGCAGCAAGCTTATGCCGTTCTGTGTCAGATGATGAAACTGACGGCCCAGGAATTTAAGGAGACCGCCCTATTGTTCGAAGCGTATACACCGGAACGCCATGAGAAAATCGAATGGATGGAACGGCAAGTTGACCGCTATGAGGATGCATTACAGGATTACAGTGTAAAAATCTCGAAGGCTTCGTTGTCCGATAGCGATGCGAACAAGCTGACGGTGCTGATGTATTCACTGAACGATATTGAGCGCGTGAGTGATTACGGCATCAATCTTGCCGATCAGGTGCTAAAAAGCGTCGAGTCGCCACAAAAATTTTCCTTACTGGCGAAGCGAGAGTTAAAGGTCTACACCGATGCGGTAAATGAGATCGTGCATAACAGCTGTATTGCGCTGGAAAGTCTCTCTTATGAGAAAGCGATTCAAATTGAGCCATTAGAAGAATGCATTGACGAGATCAACCAGACGCTGTCCCACCGTCACATTGAACGTTTGCAAAATGGTGAATGCAGCGCCATCAATGGCCCGATCATCATCGAAATGTTTAACAGCTTAGAGCGTATTGCAGATCACTGTTCCAATATCGGCATCAGTGTAATTCAGTACACGACGAAGAAATACCTGGCGCACGAATATCAATCGCATATTGACAAATCCAGCGAGAAATTCCGTCAGAAATTTGATTACTATGTCGCCAAATATCCTTTGCCGGCTGCAGCGGAAAAGTAAAGTAAAAAAGAGAGCCCCTAAAGGCTCTCTTTTTTTTATGCTGTCGCCTGCGATCAGACAGGCTTATCTTCTTGGGGAATATTCGTATTGTCCCACGGCGAGGCAAAGGACGACGTAGCGGAAAATTGTGCATTGGCTTTGCGTGCGCGATGCCGTGGTACGATAACACCAGGCCCGCCAATGCAGCCTGCTTCACAGGCCATGCCTTCCAGAAGCATGCCGTCTTTGCGCCCGGCTTTTGCCATGCGCATGAGCATGACACAATTGGCCAAGCCCTCGGCACTTTCCACGGTAATGTTGCGATCCGCATCAATTTCTTTGGCCCGCGCGACGACGGCTTTGGCAACGCCGCCGGCCACCGCATAGCCACGGCCGGTTTTGGAGGCATCATCAAAGTTTTCTTCGGTCTCAATGGATGATGGTTCAATTTCCTTAGCCACCAACATGCCCATCAGCTCTTCAAACGTGATGACAAAATCCACCATGTCGTGTACGGCCGGTTGCAGTCCCTCCAGTTTTTTGGAGATACAAGGACCGATGAACACCACCTTGCAGCCCGGATGTGCTTTCTTGATCTGTTGCGCTGTATACACCATTGGTGTGGAACTGTCTGAAATCAACGGATCCAAATTCGGGAAATTCTTCTTTACCATCAGCTTCCAGGAATAGCAGCAGCTTGTGCCCATGAAAGGCCGTTCATTCGGCACGCTCTCCAAAAACTCCTTAGCTTCATTCATGGTGGTAAGATCCGCACCCAGACCAACCTCCACAACATCCGCAAAGCCCAATCGACGAATGGCTTCACGCACTTGGGCGGGGCTTGTCAGAGAACCGAATTGTCCCGTAAACGATGGAGCGATGATGCCATACACAGGCGTATCTTTTTTCATCGCTTTAATGACTTGATAGATTTGCGATTTATCCGAAATTGCACCAAATGGGCAGGCGGTAATGCAGGCGCCACAACTGACGCATTTGTCCGCATCGATATCCGCACGTCCCAAATAATCCGAACCGATGGCTTTGACCCCGCAGGCTTCAGCGCAAGGACGCCCCGTTTCCAGCACGGCATTATACGGGCATTCTTTTACGCATTTCTTGCATTTAATGCATTTTTTTTGATCGATCACCATCTTATCTTTTCCAAAATCGATGGCATTCTTCGGGCATGCATTTTTACAGGGGTGTGCCAAGCATTTACGGCAATTGTCGGTAATCATAATGTGACGTTCGGGGCATGCTTCGCACGCAATTTTAATCACCGAAACCAGCGGGGGATGATGCACCCGCGTTGCCACATCCACTTTTTCAATGCCCTCGGTAATAGAACCGGTGACATCTGCCGCACGGGCATCCAGTCCCAGTGCCATACGCAGACGCTCTCCGTACACCGCTCGTTCGCGAAAGATATTCTCTCGGTAATGAGCTACCTCTCCAGGGAGTGCACGATAGGTTTCTTCATAGAGATCGTGCAGACTCTCGTCATTGTAGGCCATGCGAGCAATGCTCGCAAAAGCTCTACGGCGGAGCCGGATGACATCTACATAACTATACTTCATTCTTCCTCCTGTAAATCGTCAAGGATTTTCTCCATGACTTGAGGGCTCGTTGCCTTTTGCATGACCTCATTATCAATGGTCACCACAGGTGCTACGCGTTTGTCCGATCCCTTACACGTCCCATCACAAGAGCACAATTCAATCTCAAAATCTGCGCCCTCCCGAATGCTCGGATACTCGGCCAAGTTTTCCTTCAAGTCCATGAGATTATCCATGATGTTATCGGCACCATAAAACATGCATCGCGTGCCGGTACAAATTTTGACTCTCATTGATCCTCCTAAAGTATAGACTAGTGGGTGAAAAAATTCACGAAAATTGCATTTGCGCATCGCCATTTTTAGCTGATTTTCAAGGCGGACACGTTTTCATGCCACTGGATAGGCCACGAATCCATCGAGCTCTATCTATGAAATTATGGTACCACAGCCAAGCGCCATTGAAAAGAAATCATTTTCATTCAGCATGAAAAGGAGCCGGACTTCTGGGCCGCCTTCTTTTCATTGCCAATCCCAAAACAACTGGTTTACAATGAGTAGCGAACATTAAGAAAAGTAGGAACATAGAAACGAGGCAATAGAATGAAACAAGAAAGACGTTTCGGACGTCTGTTTGGCAGTGTATTTATGGCGATGGTGTTTTCGCTAGTTTTAACCGCTTGCGGTGGGAAGGCACCAAAAGATAGCAGTGAGGCCGCTTCGAAGGCATCGGCATCGATAGCAACGCAGACGGAGCAGTCGAAAGAAGAGGCGAGTGCGAAAGCGGCTCAAGGCGAAACGCTGCGCTTGGCTGCGCTGAAGGGGCCGACATCGATGGGGCTCGCGGATTTGTTTGACAAAGCCGATGCCGGCACGGAGAAGCTTAACTATCGTGTGGCGGGATCGCCGGATGAAGTGGTGCCATTGCTGGTGAAGAAGGAAATCGATGTGGCGGCAGTGCCGTCGAATCTGGCGGCGGTTCTGTATGCCAGGACCAAGGGCCAGGTACAGGTGATTAATATCAATACGCTCGGTGTGTTGTATCTGGTGGAGCGTGGCGATAGCGTGAAATCCATTGCTGATTTGAAGGGAAAGACAATTGTGGCCTCGGGAAAGGGAGCCACACCGGAGTATGTGCTTCGCTATCTGCTTCAGGCGAATGGTCTTAGCGATAGCGATGTGACCATCGAATGGAAGAGTGAGCACGCTGAGGCGTTGGCAGCGATGACGAAAAATCCGAAGGCGGTGGCACTGTTGCCGGAGCCATTTGTAACGTCGGCGGAAGCTAAGACGCCGGATTTGCATCGGGCGGTGGATCTTACCGCCGCTTGGGATGTTGCGCAGAAGAAAGAAAAGACGCCTTCAGCGCTGGTGATGGGTGTATTGGTAGCGCGCAAGGAATTTGTGGCAGCGCATCCGGAGGAAATCCAGCATCTGCTGGAGGCGGCCCAAGCCTCTGTGGCGATGGTCAAGGCAAATCCCGATAAAGCCGCAGCGATCATCGGTCGTCTGGGTATTGTGCCCGCACCGGTAGCGAAGAAGGCGATTCCGCACGCCAATCTGGTGTGTGTGACGGGCAAGGAAATGCAGGAGAAACTGGAAGGGTATCTGCAAGTGCTGTTCAAGCAAAACCCGAAGGCAGTGGGCGGTGCCCTGCCGCAGGCGGATTTCTACTATCTGCCGGGCGGTGAACAGTAGCGCAGCGTAACTTGTCGCATTGCTGCCGATAACAGGGAGGAGAGCCGTCCGCGTGGCGGCAGAGAATACGAGGAGCGGGAGATGACGGAAAGAGGCAAAAACGGGTTGGTACTGCTTTTCTGGCTGGCCGTGTGGAGCGTGGCCGCGCTGGTGGTGGCCAATCCCCTGTTTTTGCCGGCACCGTGGACGGTTTTGGAAGCGATGATGGCCACGGTGCAGGACCTGTCCTTTCTTCTGCGCCTCTTTTTTTCACAAGTACATGTGTTAGGCGGCCTGTTGGTCGGTGCGTTTCTCGGCAGTCTGCTCGGCTGGCAGAGTGCGACGCACCCTCTGCTTTATCGCTTTTGCCGCATACCTGTTTTATTGATGCGTGCGGTGCCGGTGGCGTCCTTTATTTTATTTGCTCTTTTTCTGATGCCTTCCGCGCATCTGGCATTTTTTATCGTATTTTTGCTCGTGCTGCCACCCGTCTTTGAAAATGCGCGCGTGGGCCGCCTCTCGGTAGACCATGATTTGGAAGAGATGGCAGATACCTTTCATGTGACGCCTGCGTTGCGATTTCGAGGGTTGTTGTTGCCAACGGTCTCTCCATATTTGACCGCTGCCTTTCATAACGCCATCGGTTTGGCATGGAAAGGCGGGGCGGCTGCCGAGATGATTGCTCTGTCGACAAATACCTTGGGGGAAGCCCTCTTTCAATCCAAATTGACCTTGGAAATGCCATTGCTATTCGCTTGGACGGGCTGGATTTTGTTATTGAGCGCCTTTCATACCAAAGTGTTGCTGTTTTTGTGGAAAAAGGCTGTGCATGCCGTCTGTCGGATCGGTGTGCAAAAGGCGGCGCCAAGGGCAACCTCGCAACAGAGCGAGGGGCCACTTTTGCGATGGACGGATGTGTCAGTGGTCTATGGTGAACAGACCATATTGAATCGGGTCTCCGGACGTATTGCGATCGGGGATCGCATTGTCTTGACGGGACCATCGGGACGGGGAAAGACGACGCTACTGCGCTTGCTTTCCGGTCTGGAACAGGGCGCATGTGGCAATGTGTACGAAAACGAAACCTCGCGCCGTCAAGAGCATCGCTATGAAAACGACGATACGGCGTTGCGCTTTGCGATTCTTTTTCAGGAAGATCGACTGCTACCACAGCACACCGTCCGAGAAAACTTGCGTTTTGTGGGGATCTCCGAAGAGGCCATCGCTGAAGGACTGGAGGTTCTGGAATTGAGTGATGCTGGGGACAAGCCGGCAATGCAGCTTTCAGGCGGTATGAAACGACGTGTGGCACTGTTGCGCACCGTATTGTGGCCGGGCGATATCCTTATACTGGATGAACCGGGTACGGGCATGGATGCGATGTTGCGCGAAAAAGCTCTACGCTATGCGGAACGGAAGAGTCACCACTTTCTGGCGATGGTGGTGGCGGATCATCTGCCGGAGGATGGCAAATGGCTTGCCGTGCATACGAGCTGGGCATTGCTGGCTGATGGAAAATTACAGACTACCCTCAATGAAGAAGGTGCGTCCATTGTCCAAGCTATGGACAGTTATGATAAAATGCAAGATGAAGAATTTCGGTAATCGAGAAGAATTCTTCGGAGAGGAGATAGTATGTGTGGCATTGTAGGTTATGTCGGAGATTCCTCCGCAGTTGAAATATTAATTGATGGTCTGGAAAAACTGGAGTACCGTGGATACGATTCAGCGGGTATTGCCATTCGTAATCATAAAGGTGCCTTCGAGGTGTTGAAGGAGAAGGGACGCCTGTCGAATTTAGAGAAGCTTATTGCGGAAGCAAAACCGGAGGGGGAGGAAGGCATCGGACACACCCGCTGGGCAACGCATGGTGAATCCACTCGAACCAATGCGCATCCGCATTATTCCAAAGATGACCGCGTCGTGGGCGTTCACAACGGCATCATCGAAAATTATAAAGAATTGAAGCAGGAGCTGACGGAGAAGGGTTACTCCTTCTATTCCGAGACCGATACGGAAGTTTGCATCAATTTAATTGATTATTACTATACGAAAAAGAAGGATCCGCTGCAGACCTTAATCGTTGCCAAGTCTCATATTCACGGCTCTTATGCGTTAGCCATTATGTTTTACGATCGCCCGGGTGAGATTTGGGTGATGCGTAAAAATTCACCGATGGTATTGGGCGTGAAGGACGGCGCAAGCTTCTTGGGCTCGGATGTTACGCCCATGCTGAAGCACACCCGTGACGTATATTACATGGAAGACGACCAGATTGCCGTTTTAAAACGTGACGGGATTTCCTTCTTTGATGCCGAGGGTAAACCCATTTCTTTATCGATGCAGCATATCGATTGGGACGTGGCTGCCGCGGAAAAAGGCGGTTATGACCACTTTATGCTGAAGGAAATTCATGAGCAGCCAATCGTGATCTCGAACTCCCTGCGCCACTTCTTGGAGCCCAACGGCTGGATTCGCTTCCAGGGTTCGCATCTGACGCCGGAGTTTTATGATTCCTTTGATCGCATTCACATTATTGCTTGCGGTTCGGCGTATCACGTGGGCTGTGTGGCGAAATACACCATCGAATCCCTGGCTCGTATTCCCGTGGAAACGGATATCGCTTCCGAATTTCGCTATCGCAGCCCCATCCTGTCGGAACGGGATTTGGTGATCATTATTTCCCAATCCGGCGAAACGGCGGATTCTTTGGCAGCCTTGCGTGAAGCCAAAGCGCTCGGGGCCCCGACACTGGCCATTGTCAACGTGGTAGGTTCCTCCATCGCCAGAGAGGCGGATCGCGTGATCTATACCGTTGCCGGTCCGGAAATTGCCGTGGCAACGACGAAGGCCTACAGCTGTCAGCTTTTGGTGATGGATCTGTTAGCGCTTGATCTTGCGGTGCATCACAAGAAAATCAGCGAAGAGAAATTGCAAGAGCTTTTGGGAGAATTGAAGACGCTGCCGCGTAAAATGGAAGACATCCTGAAGCAAAAAGACTGCTACAAAGAGATGGCGCGTCATTTCTTGAATAAGAAGAATATGTTCTTTGTCGGACGTGGTGTGGACTATGCGGCATGTCTGGAATCCAGTTTGAAACTGAAAGAAGTTTCGTATCTGCATTCGGAAGCGTATGCCGCCGGCGAGTTAAAGCATGGCACCATCAGTCTTATCGAAGAGGGAACGCCGGTTATAGGCATTGCTACACAGCCGGAGTTAATGGAAAAAACGCGTTCGAACCTGTTGGAAGTGAAGACACGCGGTGCGGATGTGTTTACGCTCATCATGGAAGGCGTGGAAGGTTTTGAAGACGTAGGTGAAGTGATCACCATTCCCGCCATTCATTCGCTCTGGGCCACCAGCTTGTCTGTTCTGCCCATGCAGCTGTTAGCCTATTACGAATCTACTCTGCGCGGCCTTGACGTGGATAAACCGCGTAATTTGGCCAAGAGCGTTACGGTGGAGTAAACCTTACTGACGAAGGTCGGGCTTAACAATGTCGGCTACGGCATCGCCCAGAAGAACTGTAAAAGGAGAAAGATTTGATTTCCTACACCTTTCCACAATTGATTCATGACGCCTGTGTTTTAGCGGTGGCCCCGGTTTTGAGCCGTGCACTCAGCGGCGCCATGGGAGACGAGATGGATCTCGAGGAAGCGGGCCATACGATTAAGCAGATCCTTGAAGACAATCCCATGAAACCGTCTTTCCAACTGCTGCCCGGCGAGGAAGGACCGGATTTATCCGGCCTTGGATTTCATTCCTTGTTCTTCCTCCTCTTTCACCAGCCCTACACCGGCTTCGAACGTGACACTTCTCGCAACGGCGCCATCGTCTTTCTGGAACGGCATTACGATCTGACACCTGCCCAGGAAGATATGATTTGGATGACGCAGCACCTCTACCAAACCGCCAATGACCAATTGCTCGCCCCCGATCTGGCGACGACGGACGGCGATGGTACAGCAGGTGAGAGGGCGGAAGGCTCTGAGGCAAACAGCGCCGACTTTTCGACATGGACCGACGAGCACGCCTTGGATGTCATGAAGAACGCCATCGCTCCCTTTGGCGAAGATGTGGAAGCCTTTTTTGCGCCCCTCACCACCAGCCTCGAAGTGCAGACGGACATGAAACGTGCCGATGCCGGCAATGTCAATGCCATGATCGAAGTAGCCTATGACCTCATCGAAGGCCGCGGCGTAGCCCCGGATTTCAAGATGGCGCAGCGGTGGGCGGAGCAAGCGCTCAAGGAGCAAACCAAGCGCAAAGACGAAGCCGAGAAGATGCTCGCATTCTTAGAACTATTGAACGAACGCCATTAATGCCTCTGCTGGCGGCTGCCCGCAGGCAATACTGGAACATAAAGAAGCCGGCCTTTTGGCCGGCTTTTTATCTTTAGGAAGGCGGCCCGACGGGCCGCCTTTTCAGTATTAAATCGTACGTATCACACCCGGCCGAAGGCCGGCATCGCTAGTAAGTTGCCATTATTTTCTTTCTAAGTTCAGATTCTTTTCGACAATGCGGCGATCCATATAATCCATCAAAATCGTGTAGAACGTGGAGACCAGCGGCACGAAGAGGAACATGCCGAGGATGCCGAAACTGGCGGCGCCGACAAGCACGGCCAAAAGCACCCAGATGCCGGGCAATCCCGTCTGCTGACCGACGACGCGAGGATAGATGATGTTGCCCTCCATTTGCTGCAGGCAAGTGAGATAGACCAGGTAGGTGATGGCGTGAAGCGGGGAAATGGTCAGGAGCATGAAGGCACCGAGCACGCCCGCCAGGAATGCACCAACTAAGGGGATAAGTGCGCCCATCATGGTCATGAGCGAAATCATCAGCGAATATTCCAAGCCGAGCAAATTCATACCGACGTAGTTCATTACGCCGAGCAGCACCGCTTCCAGAAACTGGCCGGTAAAGAAGTTATAGAAACTGTCGAAGGCCGTATAGGACACGTACATCAATGTATCTGCTTGTTTCTCACTGAAGAAGGTGTAAATGAATTTCTTCGATTGATGGCTCAGGCGTTCCTTGCTTGTAATTGCGTAAATCGAAAAGATGAAGGAAACCAACGCTGACACAGAGATACTCACGACGGAGCTAATTTGCGTGAAGATGTTTTGTGCAAATTGCGAAATCAGCGCCTGAAGGTCCACCCCTTTGAAGTAGGTATTGATGAATTCCTGCAGGGTCAGGTTGTTCACATTATTGATCACCTGGCTGATGGCATCGTTAATGGTGTAGCGTAGCGATCCCAGCCAAGTGGCATTTTGAATGAACGAGCGCACTGCTCGCAAACCATCCGGAATCGCACGGATAAAGATTTGCAGCGATGTGATGACATTCGGAATAATGATCGCGAAGGTGATGAAGACGAAAGCGATAATAATGGCAAAGGATAGCAGCATGGATAGGGGACGTGCCACTTTGGGACTTACTGGGAGGCGCAAGATCAGCGCTTCGATGCGGCGCATCGGGATGTTTACAATAAAAGCAATGGACAGACCGATGAGGAAAGGCCGGATCATGCCCAACAAGGCCAGAAACATCTCCCAGAGTATCGGTAAATTATAAAAAAGAAAGGCCAGGATGATCGCAAAAGCGGTGATCCGCAGTCCGATTAAAACGATGCGTTTGTCTTGGGGTGTCAGTTTCATATGCACTTCCTTTCCATTGCTCTCATTTTAGCATAGATACGACGGATGGTAACCTGTTAGCGATGCTTTCCTTGAGCGATAGGATAGTACGGCATCGTTTTGTCGTGGGCATGGCGATGTCTTCCTCTCTACGGTTAGACTGCGGAAGGTGAGCATTTTGTGCTATCATAAAAGGCAAATGGCTGCATTAAAAGTTACAGCCGGTCGAAAGGGGACCTATATGGAGAAAAAACCAATTTTACTGGTATTGGCAGCGGGCATGGGCTCTCGCTATGGTGGCTTAAAACAGATTGATCCGCTCGGCCCTACAGGAGAAATCATCATCGATTATTCCATCTTTGGTGCGGTGGAAGCAGGCTTTGAGCGTTTCGTCTTCGTGATCAAAAAAGAGAATCGCGAAGCGTTTGATGAGATTTTGACTGCTCATTTGCCGAAGAATTTGGAAATTCACATCGTTTATCAGGATATTCAGGCTGTGCCCGAGGGCTTTACGATTCCTGAAGGACGTGAGAAGCCTTGGGGAACCACGCATGCCATCGTCGCGGCCAAAGACGTTATCGATGCACCTTTTGCAGTGATCAACGCCGACGATTATTATGGCAAAGAAGCCTATCGCCAAATTTATGCGTTTATGACCTCGGATAAGATGAAAGAGGATCATCACGCCATGGTCGGCTTCAAAATTAAAAACACCTTAACCGATCACGGTTCCGTTTCTCGTGGCGTTTGTGAAGTCGAAGACGGCAAACTGGTGCAGATTGTCGAGCGCACGAAGATTTTCAAGGAAGGCAGCGGCGCCCGCTTTATCGATGAGAATGGCGTAGAGCAGCATTTGGATGGCGAAAACGTCGTCTCCATGAATTTCTGGGGATTCCATCCCGCTTTCATGCAGGTGATGGAAAAAGAATTGGATCGCTTCTTCCGTGAGGATGTTGCAAAGAATCCGTTAAAATCTGAAGCGTTGTTGCCCACTGCGGTCGGCTTAGGCCTCCAAAAGGGTATTCTTTCGGTGGAAGTTTTGAAGACGAACGATGCCTGGATGGGCGTGACGTATCATGAAGATAAGGAACCCGTGATGGCAGGCTTCAAGAAGCTGGTGGAAGAAGGCGTGTATCCTTCTCCGCTTTGGCAAAGCAAGTAATTCCGGAGATCCGGTAGCGAACGACAGGAGGCAAACATGAAAATTTTAGTCATCAACTGCGGCAGCTCGTCGCTGAAGTACCAGCTTTTTGACATGGATAACGAAGAGGTCATGGCCAAGGGCTTGGTGGAACGCATTGGTATTGAAGGCTCTCGCCTGGAACAGGAAGTCGGCGATGCAGAATGGGCGCAGGAAACGGCCATTCCCGATCATAACAAAGCCGTACAGCTCGTTTTTGCAGCGTTGACCGATGCCGAACATGGTGTCATTTCCGATATGAACGAAATCGACGCAGTCGGCCATCGCGTGGTGCATGGTGGTGAAAAATTCACCGACTCCATCCTTATCGATGACGCCGTCATCGCTGCGATTGAACAGTACATTCCGTTCAGCCCGTTGCACAATCCGGCCAACTTGCAAGGCATCAAAGCCGCCCAGGAAGCCCTGCCCGGCAAACCCAATGTTGCTGTCTTTGACACCTCTTTCCATCAATCCATGCCGGCAGAAAATTACATGTATGCTCTGCCGTATGAACTCTACAAAGATCACGGCATTCGTCGCTATGGATTCCACGGTACCAGCCATCACTTTGTGACCCTGCGTGCCGCCGAACTCATGGACATTCCTGTCGATCAACTGAATATCATCTCCTGCCACCTCGGCAACGGTTCTTCCGTGACAGCGGTCAAAAATGGCAAGAGCTACATTACCTCCATGGGACAGACCCCACTTGCCGGTGTGCCGATGGGTACTCGTTGTGGCGATATCGATCCCGCCATTGTCACTTTCCTGCAGAATCAGCTCGGTAAGAGCGCCAAAGAAGTGGATACGATCATGAACAAGGAATCCGGCGTTGCCGGCATCTCCGGTGTTTCCAGCGACTTCCGCGATCTTGAAAATGCCTCGAAGGATGGCAATGAACGTGCTCAGCTGGCACTGGATATGTTCCATGCGCGCGTACGCGAAACCGTCGCCGGTTATGCTGCCGACCTCGGCCATGTCGACGCCATTACCTTCACCGGCGGCATCGGTGAAAACGGCGCTGGCGATCGTTCGGCTATCTGCAAGGGCCTTGAAATCATGGGTGTCAAACTGGACGAATCCATCAACGGCCAGCGCAAACCCAAGGAAAAGAAAATCTCCGCGGAAGACTCCGCTATTCAGGTATGGGTCATCCCGACCAACGAGGAACTCATGATCGCTCGCGACACCATGCGTTTAGCAAAGTAAGCGCGTGCAGCGAATCCTTCATAAAGGCGCCGCCTTTGGCGGCGTAGTAATAAAAGGAAGAAGGCGGCCCGATGGGCCGCCTTCTTCCTTTTGAATCATCGCTATCGCGCTTCGGTCTACGCCGATTCTTTCGCGAATCGCTCCGCGACCTCGGCCAACGAAATGGCTTCCAATGAATCGACCTTTAGCCATGCCTGCGTAAAGGGGTAAGAGCGGGTCACCGTGCAGGGAACAGCCAGGGTTTTGAGTCCGGCAGCGGTTGCGGCGATGATGCCGTTCTTGGAATCTTCGATGACAAGGGCTTCCTTGGGAGAGACCTGAGAGACATCCAGTGCCTTCAAATAGAGATCCGGGGCAGGCTTCAAGGTTTCCACATCTTCGGCCGTCAGAACAAAGGAAAAATCGCTGCGAATGTGCAGAAAATCAAGGCGAGGTTGGATGGTGCGTGCCAGATTGGAGGAGACGATGCCACAGCAAATACCCAGGTTCTTGGCGTCATCTAAGAGACGGCGTACGCCGGGCATGAGTGGCAAGGCGCCCAGAACTTCCCCCTCCAGCGTACGCCCGAAGCGATAGAAGGCATCGCTGTCAAAGTGATCGCCATACAGGTTCTTCATATAGTCGACCAGATGCGCATGCCAAGAACCGGCAGCCAGGGCGTATTCCTCCAGCGTGAGGGAGTGACCGGTGTGCTGTGCAATCCAGGAACGCATCCGGTGAAAGACTTCGGTTTCGGTATCGGTGAGGATCCCGTCAAAGTCGACGAATAAATACTTAAGCATCGGTTGCTCCGTTTCTAACCTTGTACGATGATTTTATCGCCGGATTTTTGGATGGTTTGGATGCGCGACTCCGTATGGTCCTGGTAGCGATTGTAAAAAGCATTGCTGATTTCAGGCTCGTCACGGAAGTGCATCGGAATAAAAATCTGCGGATGCAATCGCTTCAAATAGTGGGAAGGGCCGAGCATGGCGTTTTCGCCAAGACGCGGATCCAGCACGCCAAATCCGATATCGATGGGATTCAAGCTAACTTCCTCGAGAATGCGCAGATAATCGCGTACTTCCTGTTTCTGTTCGGCTTCTGTGAAAGAGGGCCACTTCCAAGCGTTGAGATCGCCGGCGTGGAAGAAATTCACCGAATGCAACGTAAATAAAACCGAAATACCTTGATCCGTGGATCCGTAGGTGTGAAAATCGATATCGCCGAAACGGAAGACCGCATTGGGACCGGTGCGATGGGTTCTCTGGGGATCGTAGACGATCTTTCGAATGCGGGTTTGTGCCGTCGAACGGCTCAGCACCAGACATTTTCCATCTTTTTCGATGCGTTCGACGTCGTTCGAAAGCACATAACGGGCATTTTCGGTTCCCGGCATCGTGAAAATGGCAGGATTGTAGTGATCCGCGTGCGCATGGGTAACTATAAAAAGGATCTTTTTATCCGTTGGTAATACCAGATCGCCCTTCCAGTAATCGATAACGAGGAAGGTGTCCTTGTAAGAGATGGTAAATCCGCTGTTGTACAGATATTGAATCGTAATTAAAGAAGACATAACACGTCCTTTCGTGCGTTTCTCCTCGATTATACCCTATTTTGCTTTTGGGGGTATGTGTTGAGGCTTTGTAGCAATGGGAAGCACAGCGATGCAACAGCAACTGCGGCAAAGATTCAATCCGGAAAGGTGGTAACCATGGGAAAGCGATGGACAGTTGAAGAAAAAAGACGCCTTATCACCAATGTGATACGAGGCGGTTATACGGACCGCATCCGATGGCAGGCGGGGCCGGAGATTGAGCATTTTGTGATGGAACGCGAAAGCATGAAGCGCGTGATGTATCCCGGCGAAAAAGGCGTGGAAGGGATTTTGGAGACGTTTTTGCGTCGCCATGCGGCCTGGACGCCCACCTATGATGAAGGCCATTTGATCGGTCTGGAGAAATTGGGAAACAGCATTACGCTGGAACCCGGCGCACAGCTGGAAACTTCTCTCGCGCCAAGCGAATCCCTGCGCATTTTGCTCCATCGCTATCAAGAGATGTTAGATGCTTTGTATGAAATCTTGGATCCGATGGGCTATGTGCTGGTCACGGTGGGCGTTGACCCCTTTACTCCCATTGATGCCATTCCTTTGCTGCCGAAGCATCGCTACGAACTCATGGATGCGCATATGAGTCAAAAAGGCAACCTGGCGCGAGCGATGATGCGACAAAGCGCGGCATTTCAGGTTTCTGTGGATGTCGGCAGCGACGCCGACTTTGTCAGCAAGTATCGGGTGCTTGCAGCGCTTTCTCCGATTTTTTATACCTTGTTTGATTCAGCCCCGCAGCGAGAAGGCAAAGCGCTTGAAAAATTCAATGCACGGCAGGAAATATGGCGTCATACGGATCCGGCGCGTACGGGCATTCCGCCGACAGTCTTTGATCCGGATTTCAGCGTCGAAAGCTATGCTGATTGGGTGCTTTCCGCACCGCCGATCTTTGTTCCCTGTGGCGATGCCATCAAGGCGACGGGGGATCGGACGCTGTCCGACATCCTCGACGAAACAGAAACAGAAGAGGAAGCCCAATGTTTGGTGAAACACGGTATGTCCATCGTGTTTCCGGATATTCGCGCCAAGCAAATTTTGGAAATTCGCATGATGGATTCCGTCCCCGCTTCGTGGGCTTTTGGCGCTGCAGCAATGCTGAAGGGGCTTTTGTACAACATGAATAATATGCGCCGTTTGCAGGATATGTTTACGCCCATGCAAGTGGATTGGGTCGAGCGCGGCAAGAACTCTGGTCGCGATAACGGCATTCAGGGCTACTATCATTCGGATTATTTTGTGAATTGGGGGCTGGGCTTACTGGCGATGGCACGCGAAGGCTTGTCCGTGCAAGAGGGGAAATTGCTGGATCCTCTGGAGATCTTGTGGAAGAATCTGGATACGCCGCGCAGTGTCCTTGCGCGCAACGTCGCAAAGGAAGGCTGGACCAAAGCATTGAGGAAATGGGAAGCACGTCATGTTTTATCCTGAGTTTACAAAAGAATATATTCATCGGGTGTTGACGGATCCCATGCGCTATGCCGGCGATGCCGATCATCGCATTTCTTCCAGTCGGGAAGAACGCCGCCTCTATCACGGGACCATTGTGCCCATGACGTATCAGGGATTCTTCCTGACGCCGGCAGATGTTGCCGTGTTTCGCACGATGATAGAAACCATGGTTTCCATCGGACGTAAAATGACCGATGCCTACGTTAAAAATCCGGCCTATCGCCGGGGCTTTCATTTTGACCCGACCATAGAAGAACTGATTTTGCTTGATCCGGGCTATGACATTCCCGTACCCGTGGGTCGCTACGATATTTTTTACAATGGCAATGGGGAATATCGCTTCTGCGAACTCAACACGGACGGCTCTTCTGCCATGAATGAGGATCGCGTGCTGGGGAATTTGCTGGAAGACAGTCTGATTTTTCAAGATATGCGTGATCAATGGAAGATTTCTCGCTTTGAACTGTTCGATAGCTTAGTGGCAAAATTTTTAGCACGCTATCGCAGCATTCGGGGTCGCGAGGCTCGATCCGTCGCCATCGTCGATTTATTGGATAAAGGAACCGGCATAGAGTTTCAGGTGTATCGCGATCGCTTTGCGGCAGCCGGCGTGGAAGCCATGGTTTGCGATGTGCGCCGGATGCATTATCGCGATGGTAAGCTCTGGGGCAGCGATGCAGAAACCGGCAAGGAAGCTCCGGTGGATCTCGTCTATCGCCGTATGGTGACTTCGGATTTTGTCGGTGTTCGTGAGGAAGCGCGTGATTTTGAAGCAGCGTATCGCGACGGCGCGTTTCTGTCCTTCGGTTCGTTCCGTTCGCAAGTCATGCATGCGAAGACGACTTTCTCTATGATGCACGATCCACAAACAAAGGCGATTGTAACGCCGGAGGAATGGGCCTTTATTCAGGAACACGTGCCCTTTACGAAGGAACTTGCCACGTCACAGGACGTGGAGGAAGTGTTGCAAAATAAAGATCGCTATATATTAAAGCCTTACAATTCGTATGCTTCCCAAGGCATTCTTGTTGGGAGGGATCATAGTCATGCGGCATGGAAAGAACAGATTCAGGCGCTGCCGCTGGATCAGTACATCTATCAGGATTACGTGGACGTATCGCCCACACCGTTTTTGGTGTTAAAGAGCGATGCCGAATGTGGCACGTCACATCCGCTTCAGGGCGCAATAAAAGAGCTCCTGTCCCGGGAAGATCGCTCGAAGATGGCGGATTCTCCCTTTATGGTGGAGCCCTTTGGTCATGTGTTAGGCTGTTTTCTCTTTGACGAAGCGTTCAGCGGTTGCTATGTGCGCATCGGCCAAACCCACATCATTTCCGGATTGCGTGACTATTACACTGCTCCGACTTTTGTGGTAGAGCCTCGTTAGAGAGGGAAGATCGCCCCAAAAAGGGCACCTTCCGCTGAGATATGATTTTCCGATCCCCAATTATGATTTGAAGAGGAATTCCTTAAAACAGGAATTCCTTTTTTCCTGTCAGGCTTTCCTTCGTGGGGAGGGTGCTTGCATCCAGCAAAGTATTGTGTACCGCTTTGTTACGCGTGAGGAAATACATCACCGGCAGGCCGATAATATAGGTAATGATGAATTCGGACAACATGATTTGTCCGGTAACGATTGGGAAAAGATCCGTTGTAATTTCTCCCAGGAAGAGTGCTTCGCCACTGTATAAGAAGGAAAATAGCGATGGGAACAGTCCGGCCACCCATTTGGAAGATACTTTGGCCATGCATGCCGTCGCCAACAATGTGCCCAGCGTGCCAACCACCATATCGATGGCGCCAAACGGGCTCCAGATATTGGAAATCAGACAGCCGATGGTCAAACCGATCACATTTTTAGGATCCAGAAACGCCAGCCAGTTCATGACTTCTGAATAGCGAAATTGTACGGGACCGTAGCTGACGCCGAATCCCGACAATGTGAAGATCACATAGACGGCCGCGATGACGCCTTGTCTTGCTAGTGTTTTCGTAGAAAAAAGAGACTTTAACGATACTGATTTGTTCATGAGAACCTCCTTAGAAATTGGAGTGTTCGTGGCAACATAAAAGGTGTCGGAAAGACACCATCTTGATTTTTAAAGTGGGTGCCAAGAAACACTGTCAGACTATTGTAGACAGTTTTATAAAAAATGGCAAGGCAAACGCAAGCGTGGGCATGAAAAGCAGTGCAACCGCTTAAGGGAGGGGCGCTACAGTGCTTTTCGGAATTTGCGAGATTTGTACTGTAGAAAAAAACGGTGAAATACAGTGCTTTTCGGAATTTGCGAGATTTATACTGTAGAAAAATGCGGTGAAATACAGTGCTTTTTTGAATTTGCGAGATTTGTACTGTAAAAAAATGCGGCAAGATACAGTGTTTTTGTCGCAATATTAGTTTTGCACTGTAATTAGGGAGAGAAAACTACAGTGTAAATTGCTAGATTTTAATAAAGTACTGTATTTCGAGCGAAATAAGTACAGTACTTTTACGAGTATGCCAATTTTGTACTGTATTCCAGGGAAAAAGCCTACCGTGTTTCATTGCTACATTTAAAAAGCACGGTATTACGCGTTACTCGCTACCGTGCTTTTCTCACTATCTTTACGTTTGTTCTTCGTGTTGCGTAAAAATCCTGTTTTTTGGGTTAGTCCCTTCTCATTCGTAATGATGCACCAAGAAAAGCGGTTTTATGGTGATAATATCTTCAAATTCTTCCGGATCAACTTCCACGTCAGCATTTAAGGCTTTAAGATCCTTTTTCAACTGTTCCAGCGCTTCAGCGGCGGTGTCAGCACGCTGATCGGCAATGATCTGTTCCATCCATTGCAAAACGGTCGGATGCGCATAGCGCGCGGGAACCGGGAAGTCGGGCGTATCGGCGAGTGCCTTTTCCATGGCATCGATGCTATTCTCGAAACGGCGCAGAATGGCGGTGCGGTTATTCTCGGAAGTCGGGAGCACGTGGGCGCCCGAAAAGAGAAAGATGGCCCCGAAGCCGAAGAGCATGAAGAAAATACTGAAGCTTGCACCATGCAAGAATTGATAGGCGCCATAGAGTGCGGCGAGCACCCCCATGATGGTGATGGCCAGCGCCACCCATTTATAGGCAGGGTTACTCATATCGTGCATGCGTTTCTGCTTGGCGGCGGCGCTTAGTTCAATCGAGAGGCGCGGTGTCTTTTCCAGCAATGCAATGCTTTCATCTAATGTGTGGATGACGGCCAGGCCTTTCACCTGTTCCAATTTTCGTTTCTTTTCTTCGAGGCGATAGCGTCTCTCTTTTAATAGCTTTTCCGCTTCTTTACTGTGGCGCTTAATAGCCGGATGGCGCTGTTTCATTTCGAGAAGGAAAAGATCCACATCCTCCTCTTTTTTGAACAGGCAGGAGCGTTCCTTGCCATCGTCGAAGAGCACCACAAGATAGGGGAGTGTGGCAAAGAGACCTTTGCGATTGAAGCCGCCGCGGCTCATGGCTACGCGTTTGAAAGCACGATGCACGGAGGAAACAGGAACGTAGAGACTGCGATCGCGCAGATAGCGCCCCAAGTAGAGGGCCTTATCACCGATAGCACAGGGACCGAAGCGTTTCGCGTTTCGCAGATCGTTTTCAAGCTCCTCTTTAGGGAGCGTTGTCGTGCTTAATGCTTTGGGTTCAAAAAGCATAGTGCCTCCTTCGTTAAAAAAACGGGGTCGGTTTCAGACCCGACCCCGCCTCTTTTGACTCTTTATTATGCCGCGACATTCGGTGTATCGGGCGTTGCCTTCTTAGTTGCATAGAGGAACAAGCCCAAGAAGCAGGCGGCAAGGACGATACCGATAGGATACGCGATGCCAGTACCTAAATTCAAGCATTCTTTGGCATAGAAGAAATAGGTCATGGAAACGGCACTCATAAAGGTGGCCGGAACCGCGCAGAGCCAATAATTCTTCTGATGCTTAAAGAGATACATGGCTGCGGTCCACAACACGATCATAGCCAATGTCTGGTTGGTCCAGCTGAAGTAACGCCAAACGACGATGTAGTCCAGATGGGCAACAATAGCACCAACGCCCAGCAGAGGAACGCAGAGATACAGACGATTCTTCATGTTTACCTGATCCATCTTGAACCAGTCGGCCAAGACTAAACGAGCGCTACGGAAGGAAGTATCGCCGGAAGTGATCGGGCAAACAATAACACCGATCATCGCAAGGGATACGCCTACTTTGCCCATGGTCTTAATGCAGACGTCATAGATGGCGGCGGATTGACCGTTCGTCAGGATTTTAGCCAGACCCGTGCTGAGTCCGCCGGTAACCTGATACAGCGAGCAACCGGCAGCGGCCCAAATCAGAGCGATGATACCTTCAGTAACCATGGCGCCGTAGAAGACGAAACGGCCCTGATGTTCGGATTTCATGCAACGCGCCATCAACGGCGATTGCGTGGAATGGAATCCGGAAATCGCGCCGCAGGCGACGGTGATGAACATGACGCTCCATACCGGTGTTGCCTTCGGATGCATATTGGTAAAGTGATCCCAAATTTCGGGAATGGTAAAATTCGGATTCGTATAGATACCGATAATGACACCGATGGCCATTACAATCAGACAGATGCCGAAGATCGGGTAAATACGACCGATAATCTTATCGATAGACATAAAGGTAGCAATGAAATAATACGCTAAGATGAGCCAAAGCCAGAATTCGGTGCTGGCAATCACCCCGGTGATGCCGCCTTCTTGCAACAATTTAACGATCAAACCGGCGGGACCGACAGCAAATACGGTGCCGGTCATTACGAGCAGGACGACGCTGAAGATACGCATGATATTACGCATCACAGGGCCAAGATAGATACCGCAGACTTCTGTAATGGACGCACCATCATGACGCGCCGACATCATGCCGGAGAAAAAGTCGTGCACACCGCCGGCAAAGATCGTACCAAAGGTGATCCATAAGAATACAATGGGTCCCCAGAGAGCGCCTTGCAGTGCGCCGAAGATCGGCCCTAGCCCTGCGATATTCAACAATTGAACGAGGAATAATTTCCATTGCGGCAGAACGACGTAATCCACACCATCGTTGAGACGAATAGCCGGCGTTTCACGATCATCGGGAGCAAATGTGTTCTCGGTGACTTTACCATATGTAAAGAAAGCTCCGACCAGTAACAAGAAACAAATAATAAAACTGACCATACTATCCTCCTCTCTCCTGAAATGTTCCGAAGGCTACGGGGAAAAACGAAATTCCTCCTTTCCTGCCCGAAAAATTAAAGGCCCCCCTTTCTCCCATGGCGAAAGATGTACGTTTGCCGGGATCTAATCCTTCGACTTCATTATATAACGAATTCAAGCGTTAAAAAAGCATGGAGAAAATAGAAAAACCTTTTCTAAATCGGATAGCGATATCGCGGACAGCAAAAAAGCGGCCTGACAGGCCGCCTTCCGCTTTTTTATTACTTTACCTATTCCAGCACGCCGAAAGAGAATCCTTCCGCACGGAGTGCTTTCACAATGGCCGGCACCGAATTTCGCGTCAGCGTCTTAGCGCCCGTGTCATGCATCAGAATGGTGATGACTTGTGGCTTACCATATTCTCCCCAAGACTCAATAATGCGGGAAACTTGTGCCTTCGTGGAAGTTGGCGATTTTCTGCCTTCTGCATCGCCATTTAGGCAGTTCCAATCAATCCATTGCACGCCTTCCTTTGCCAACAACTTGTCCCCTTCGTCCAGATCCTTCCACGACATATGGCCACCCGGATAGCGCCAGACTTTAGGATTGACCGAGTCACCCAAAAGCTCGTGCAGGGCATCCATACATTTTTTATATTGCCCAAAAATTTCCTTGGCATTGCCATGGCGACCGGGATAGAGCTTTTCATAGATGTGATCGAACGAATGCAGCGCCAGCGCATGCCCTTCTGCCATGGTTCGCTCCAGCAAAGCCTTATGGTTAGGCGTGAACGACTTTCCGACCATAAAGAACGTAGCCGGTACGCCCAGTTCCTTTAACGTATCCAGTAGCAATGGCGTTGAGTTGGAATCCACACCATCATCAAAGGTCAAAAACGCCAGGCGATGATCGAAAATCTTTTTGCCATGATACATGGCTTCTTTCACATCCGTGGTGTTGTAGGCATACACATTGGCAGCGGAATTGTGGTTATTGCCTTTCCCTTTCGCATCTTGGACAGCGTCGCCGGTGTTGGCTTTCGGCTGTGCCGTTCCGGCAAAAATACCCGTACCCGCCTCAGCAATGCTTTCTTCACTCTTGTCCGATACTACCTTACTTTCGGATGGTGCGGAGTCGTTAGAGACGGCTTCTTTGGCATGGCTCTCTTGCACAGAACTCTGTGTAGTCACCATGGAAGAAGCTGGCGGCGTTACCGTCCCTTTTTTGGGCATGAAATGTTTCACAAGTGATGTTAACAAGAAAAACGCTACGGTACAAAACAATAATAGGATGAGAATCCACCCGATCATGCGTCGCTCTCTTTTTTGGCGACGATGCTGTGCACGCTCCGCTGCGTGCATATGAATGGGTTGCTTCTCCTCTTCCGCGTGAGAGGCTTTCGTTTCAGACGACGGCTGTTGATTTTCCGGCTCTTGCATACTAAATTCCTTTCTAAAGGATATGTCACTCTTCGTGACGAAATTCCATTTTTTAGCGATGCCACGGCGGTATTGAACCCGTGTTGCATCGTTTCACTGAGAAGAAGTATATCATCTGTGCACGGACTTGAACAATAACTGTAACGACACTTTATCCTATTTTCTGCGCCATGAGGAGTGCCACGTCACATGCTTTATTTCTTCAAAACGCACGAAAACCCGCCCGCCGCCATCCGTCGATTTGATAGAATAAAGGAAGGAAAGGCGGTGCGCATGTTTCAACCGAATGCCCAACAGAAAAAAGCCATCGAGACCACGGAAGGACCGGTGCTAATCTTGGCAGGTCCCGGCGCAGGGAAGACCATGACTCTCGTGCAGCGCGTGGCGTATTTGATTGTGGAAAAACAGGTGAATCCCGCCGGCATTACGGTGACGACATTTACGCGAAAGGCAACACGGGAGCTGGTGACGCGCTTGAGTCAACTCTTGCAGGGGGCGCATCGCGAGGAGGCGGCACGAGAGATTCATGTCGGCAATTTCCACCAATTGGCGGGGGATTTGCTGGAGCGCTATGCGGATCGCGTGGGCTTTGCTCCGGGGTGGGCACCACTGGATGAAATGGGAAGGCGGATGCTGTTAGCGTCGCATCTGGATGTCTTTCAAGCGATTCCAAATGTGGAGACGCTGCGGCTGTCGCTGACCAAGGATGGGCACGCCTTGCGGGCATTGGGCGCGTTTTTGGATCAGCTGCGGGAAGGCTTTGCCGATTTACGGGGACAGGATGCACCGACACGGGCGGCGGTGGCCATGCTGCAAGGCTATCGCCGAATTTTGCAAGAGCAGAATCGGTTAGATTTCAGTGAAATGCTTTTTAGCACGGCATTGCTTCTGGGAAGCGACGCCGCTGTTCTTGCCGAAGAGCAGGAAAAATGTCGCTATCTGATGGTGGATGAGTATCAGGATACCAATCCCATTCAGGAGCGGATTTTGCGTTTATTGCAGGCGAAGAGCGGCAATTTGTGTGTCGTTGGCGATGACGACCAGAGCTTATATCGCTTTCGGGGCGCCAGCGTCCGCAATTTGCTGGACTTCACCCATCGCTATGAAGGTGCGACGGTCATTTCGTTGCAGGAAAATTATCGTAGCGATGGTGTGATTTTACGTGTTGCCGAGCAACGGCTAAGGCAGGAAGTGGAGCAGTTGAAGGCGGGCAGGGATGACGTCGTGTACCGACTGGAGAAGAATTTAGTGCCGGCGGATGCGTCACTGTCGGAAGAAAGTGCGCTACAGCAGCTTTTTTGTGGCGATGTAGAGCTTTGGGCGAAGCGTCTGGCCACATCCATTCGCGCGGTGCATGAGAAGGGCGTGCCCTATGAGCGCATGGCGGTTCTGTCCTTTTCCGTGCGGTCTGCATCCATGCTGGTTCTGGCTAAAGCATTGCGGGAACAGGGCGTACCGACACATATGCCGCGCGGCGGTACGCTGTTGGCGGATCGCGATGTGCGCCGACTGATGGGCTGTATCACGTTGGCGTTTCGCCCCTATCTTGCCCAAGCGCTTAAAGACGGAACCGTGCAGCGTCATGATTTGGACATCTTCGTTTCTTATGCTAATGACATCCCGAAAACCGCTTTTTCAGCGTGTGAGCGTGTGGCGGAGGAATTTCGTCGCGCATTGCATGAGGGAAGCGTCACGTTTGGGGAACTTTGTTATCGCTTTTTCGGCGTGGATCCGTTGCATCGCTCCCTAGAAGAGGCGTTGCAGGGAAAACTTCCAGCTCTTGAGCATACAGCAGCACTGCGGCATTTTATGACTGTCGTGGAGGAGATGTTGACCTTGGCCGAGGCGGGAGATACGCGATGGACCAAGGAAAATATTGTGGCACAGGCGGCATTCTTATTTACGGAGATTCTGCCCGCCATTGAGGAGGCACGACTGCCTGCATCGCCGGAAGAAAGTGAAGACGTGCCGACAGGGCATTTACCGCTCTTAACCATCCATCAATCCAAGGGATTGGAATATGCGGCGGTGTTTTTGGTGCATTCGCCGAAGCGACGCGCCTACGTTTCCCGACGTGGGGTTGCTGTCTTAAAGCGAGCGGGGGCGTCTGGCTCAGAGTTGCCCGAAGAAACCGCTGCAGCAATGGACGAGGTGCGGCTTATGTATACCGCGCGCACAAGGGCAGAGCGCCTGTTGGTCGAAACGGGCATCCGCACCGGGGCGGATGATCCGGCACTCACAGCCAAGGATCTTGAGGCTTTAACCTTTCCGACGAAGAAGGTGTTGCCGGAAAAAACACCCTATGCCTTTACGAGCGATATTGCCCGCTATCGTCAGTGTCCGCGCCAATATTTTTTCTTGCGCAAGATGGGTTTCCCCACGCCGCGCACAAAGGCGGCAGATTACGGCACTTTGGTGCATGCGTGTCTGGCGCGCACGGTGGCGTATCTCAAAAAAACAGGCCATGCTCCATCCCCGGAGGACACGCGTACCATGGTACAATGGGTGGGGGAAGGATTTCGTCGCTCCGGCGCGCTATTAACACCGGACAGCATTCGACGCGCACAAGAGGAAGTAGCGGCTTTCTGTGCGGCAGAGCCGTTCCCGCCGCATCGCCTGTATGCAGCAGAATGGAATCTGCACGCTATACGAGACGGCTATCTGTGGGAAGGCACCATTGACTTGGCACTGGACGGCGGAAAAATGCTCGTGGATTTCAAAACGGCGCGTCCCGCTGCCACCGGGCAAGCGGTCTATCGCGATCAGCTGCGGTTTTATCGCTGCCTTATCGGCGATGGCGATGAAACCAAACAGGAAGACAAAGACGACAAAAGCGATGTATCCATAAAAGAGTCCCAGATTCTCTATTACACTGCCGAGAGCGAACGTGAGCAACCCATGGATCGTTTTGCTTTTTCCTCCGAGGAAAGAATAGCTTTTCAGGCGGAAGTGACGAAAACGATAGAAGCCATTGAAAGAGGTGCTTTTTCTGCTCATACGAGCGATGCTTCGTTCTGCCAAGTTTGTCCGATGCGCGCCTTTTGTAATCAATACGATACCGTTTGTTGAGGGAAAAAGGTAGCAACGCTTGCATCCCTAATATTCCCATAAGAAAGAGGAGGCCCGATGGTCGCGACACTGTATGAACGGATAGCAAAACAAATGGCAGAAGAATTGCTGCGCGAGGATAACGGCGGGGAGGTGTCTCTTCCGGAGGTCAATCTTTTGATGAAGCGTTATCGGACGACGAAGAGCACGATTGAGCGCGCTCTGCTGTTGCTAAAACAACGTCAAGTCCTTGAAGAGCAACAAGGTGTTTTGGTTCTGACTACCGATCCGGAAGCGCGTCGTCGTTTACAAGAAGCCCTGGTTTTGCAAGAAGCAACCGAGCTGTTTCGCCGTGCCCGCGAATTTCATCTGGCAGATGATCGAATTGTCGGGCTGATCTTGATGGCGGGAGGCTATGATGGGGCACAAGGATAAGCATAAAAAAGAGCATAGCGGTCATAAGAAAAGAAGACAGGGGGAAGAGAGCATGAGTGAAGACAAACGTGTTGTTCCCGTTTCGGAGTTATTGCGCGGCGCGGAACCCGATCCGGTTGAGGAAGAACCGGTAGCAGAAACGGTCGAAACGCCGACCTCAGATTGGCTTAGCGTGCCGACGGAGGAATCCGCAGAAAACACCGCTGAAAACATTGCTGAGGATACGGCACCGTTGCCGGTGGTGGATGACGAAGCGATACCGGAGGACGGGCCGATCCAAGCCGAAAGTCCGGAAATGGTTCAATCTGAAGAGGTACTGGCGGAAGAGGCGCCGTTAGAAGAGGCGCCGGAGGATGGCCTCCCGGAAGGCGAAGGCGAACCGGTCGTATTGATTTCCCATCTCTCGAAAAAGATTGCCGGACAAACGGTCTTGCAGGATATTAATTTAGCCTTGTTGAATGGCCACGTGCTGGGACTCTTGGGCCCGAATGGCTCGGGAAAAACGACCTTGCTGCGCATATTAGCAGGCCTTGCGCATAAATCGGGCGGTCGCGTGGAGATTGATGGCATGGAACCCGGCACGGAGACAAAAGCGCTCGTTTCTTATTTGCCGGATACGCTGTTTCTCAGCGATGATATGACCGTCGAGCGGGCGCGCCACTATTTTGAAACCTTTTTTATGGATTTTGATCGGGAGCGTTTTGATGCGTTAGCGGAGCGATTGGCGCTGCCGAAGCATACGAAAATTTCCAAAATGTCGAAGGGCTATCGGGATCGTCTGGCCGTTTCTCTGGCCATGAGTCGTCGGGCGCGCTTGTATTTGTTGGACGAGCCCCTTGGCGGCGTGGATCCCATTGTGCGCGATGAAGTGTTGGATATCCTGATCGAAGCCCTCGGCGATGAGGCCACCATGCTCATTACGACGCATCAGGTGCGCGATTTGGAGCGCATCTTTGACGAGGTCTGCTTCCTCAAAGAAGGCAGTATCGTACGTTACGGCGCGGCGGAAGCCATTCGCCAGGAAGAAAACGCCGATCTGGATGCCGTGTATCGAACGATTTTCGGATAGGAGGCGACCATGAAATACTATTTTTCGCTTCTTCGGCGAGAAACGCGAAACGCCCGTATGGGCATTCTGTTATCCGCACTTCTTGTGATGGTCGTATCGCAAGTTCTGGCATGCTATGTTAAAGAATGGGATGCCGATCTCGTACGCTCTGTCGGCGCCTTATTGGCACAGCTTCATCTGGTGGTCGGCTTTTTGCGAGAGTTATTTCGTGCAGTACCTACCATAACGGAGGATGCGTTTGGGCATTTGTTGCCGCAATCGGAACGGAAATCGCTCCTTGCCGTCGTGTGCAGTTTGTTGCTCAGTGCCGTTCTCTATATGATTTCAAGCGTTTTGCTGGAACTGCTACGTGAATTTTTGCAAACGCATTCGCTGCAAGCCGTGCACCAGGGATTAGCAGCCTTTTCTCCGCAACTGTTGCTCTTGCACTTGCCGGTAGCTCTTCTCGAACTGCTCTTTCTCATTACCTTGGTGACGCGTGTTTGCTTTCTTTTGTACGATCGGCCTCTGCTATTTTTGGATATGGGTGGCAAATAACGTAATGCTGCGTTTTCCCTGGTATCTGGACGTGCTGCAGGGAATGCTTGTCAATACCCGTCCGGCAACCTATATCATGCAAAATTTTTGGATGAGCGGTCTGCAAGTCTCGGAAGAAGGTAGATCGGTCTGGTCTGTGGCGGTACTAGCCGGGATGTTTCTTTTAACCACCCTGCAATGGGTTTTTTCTCTGATTTTGGCCGAGGATCATCTGGACTGGGAGGTATAAGATGCTAAAGCGCTTCGTTTACGAATGGAAAAGAAGCGTTCCGTTCTTTTTGACGTTTTTCATGGCAGCGACACTGTATTACTTTATCGTGCGCCTGATGATTCAGCATAAGCTATATCTGACGATGGGGATTATCCTGCCTTTTATCTTAGGGATAGGCTTGGGCATGGCAGCGGTCGTTTACGTTATTTTGAATGTAAAGCGAGAACTGACCAATGCCGATGGCATACTGACATTTCTTACGCCTTTAGCACCTTGGAAAATGATGGTAGCCAAGTGGTTGAATTTCATCGTTTCGTATGGCCTGACCTTCATTGCACTACGCTTTTTGATCGCTTTTTTTCCGCTGGAGGGCAGCGGCATGGATACTTTTAGCCAAAATATCGCCAGCCTTACGGAACATGCTGCGACATTTAATGTTCCTTTTCTGTTTCTGATGGGCCGCCCCGCCATCGGTGTATTGCTCTTTGTTCTTCGCTGGACGTTGGTACTTGTACTTTTATTTTGGGTACTGGGGTGGACAGAGCGCCTCTTTGCATACGGACGATTAAAGTTTGGAAAGTTTGCCGTTCGCTTGGCCGGTATCCTTCTCTGTTTGCTGATAACGGCGATACTGGTGACGCATCTCAGTGCATGGTTTCCCTACTATTGGGAGGCGAATACCTTACAAATTATTCATCGCGAGGCGCCATCAACCTTTTACGGGCTAATTGGATCGATGAGCTATTTTTACGGCCCGGAAGGGCCTGCCGGACCGACGCTTAGCGGCATTCCGATCGTCGCTTTTCTTGCATTGACAGCGGAAATTGCCTTTTTCTTGTGGCGCGCCAATGTAAACTGGAAGAGGATGGATCGCTGATGAGAATTTATGTGATACGGCATGGTATAAGCGAATCGAACAAAAGCATGACCTACAGTGAACCGGAAACACGGCTTGCTCCGGAAGCGGCTAGACAACTTCGCAGCGTAAAAAAGAAATTGAAATCCGTTCCCTTTGAACGAGTGTATGCTTCCGACTATGCACGAACGCTCAAAACGGCCAAGATACTGGGCTTTTACGACCCGATCTTAGAGCCGCGCGTACGAGAGCGCAATTTCGGCATCTTCACCGGCCACACTCGCCTGGAATGTCAAGAGAAATTCCCTGAGGTTTATGCCAATTATCTGGCAGATCCCATGGGCTATCGCATTCCCGAAGGCGAAAGCTTTGACGATCTCTGTGATCGCGTGTGGAATTTCCTGGACGAGCTGACCGAACAAGAACGCAAGGGCAATCCTCCGATCGAAGGATTTCGCCTCCGACCGGTCTGTGATTCCCAAGTTTTGATTGTATCCCATTTTAATGTCATCGCTGCCTGTGTATGCTGGGTCTTCGGCGATCGCTCACTCAGCCATCACGTCGTGGCGGATAACGGCGCAAGCCTTCTCTTGGATGTGCGAGGAAGCTTAAAAACCATTTTTATCGAACGATAACCGGCAGCGATAAACGGCGGCCGTAAGATCGACTCCTTCTGATTACGGCGGCAAAAGGGGAAAGTGCGAAAAGCCGCCGTAAAGCCTGTGTCCCACGGCATTGACCAGGTCCGCCAGCCAATGCTTGCCGCGTGGATGGTAGCAAGGTCACCTTTGCGATAACAGGAAAAGTCAACTTAACCGCACAGGTTGGCAACGCGAAAGTGTCCGGCGCTGCGACGGTACAGGCAGATACATCGATTTCAAAACCCTCTGAAAAGGATGAAAAGCCGCAGCCAAGAGTTTCTCGCCTCAGCGGTTCGAATCGTGAAGAAGTGGCCGCGTTGGTGGCTAGGAAATATTTCGTAAAGGCGGAGACCGTATTGGTAGTGAATAACGCCGCCTTTGGCGACGCCATGAGTGCGACCAATCTTTCGGCAGGTAAAATGCCGATTCTGTATACGACGAGTACAAAATTACCGGAAGCAACTAGAAAGTGCCTGAAGACGCTATCTCCTTCAAAGATTATTATTTTGGGCGGGAAGAACTCGGACAGTTCCGCTGTAGAAAGTGCATTGCGCCAAGCTGCGCCTGTCGCAAAAGTAAAGCGTATTGACGGAAAAGAACGCTATGAAGTCAATGCAAAGACCCTCTCGAATCCAAAGGGCGGCACCATAGCCTTAAACGGCACGCTGTTCTCCGATGCGCTGATGGCATCGCCGCTGGCACAGCGCTATCATGCACAAATTGCGCTTATCAGTAAGAATGCCGTGCCGGAGTCCGTCGCTCGCCAACTGCAAAAGAATGGGACGTATCTCTCCATGTATGTGGTAGGGGGCAAGAACTCTGTTTCTACGGCGGCTGAAAACGCCTTGGGGCAACTTGTGAGCAGTAAAGTCAAGCGCATTAGCGCAGCAAATCGCTATGAGCTTTCCGCCGTCGTTGCGAAGCTGTTCCCACAGACAAAACGCGGTATTCTTGTCAGCGGTGAAAAATTCTCGGATGCGTTGGTTGCGGCACCGCTCGCACAGCAATGGTCCGCATCCATTCTTCTGACGACAAAGGCGAATCTAACAGATGCGGTGCAGCAACAGATCTCCCGTCTGGACAGCGTCACCATTTTGGGTGGCGTTAATTCGGTCGGTAAAGGAATCTTGTCGTCACGTTAACCCTGCATAATAAAAACAGCCTGTCGGTCATCGGATCGACAGGCTGTTTTTATTATGCATCGAGTTGCAATTCCACCGGGCAATGATCGGAACCCATGACGTCCGCATGAATGGAAGCGGAGATCAGGCGTGGCTTTAAGGCTTCGGAAGCTAGGAAATAGTCGATGCGCCAACCGATGTTACGAGCACGTGAATTAGCAAAGTTGGACCACCAGGTGTAGGCCTCCGTTTCATCCGGATGGAAGTAGCGGAAGGTATCAATGAAGCCGTTATCCAGAAGCTGATTGAACTTGGCGCGTTCCTCATCGGTAAAGCCGGCGTTCTTATGATTGGAGGCGGGATTTGCCAGATCGATATCGTTGTGCGCGACGTTCAGATCCCCGCAGACGACAACCGGTTTATCCTCTTCCAATTTTTTCAAATAGGCAAGAAAGGCATCCTCCCACACTTGACGATAGTCGAGTCGTTCCAAACCACGTTTGGAATTTGGCGTGTAGCAGGTCACCAGAATGAAGGATTCAAAAGCCATCGTGATCACGCGCCCTTCTTGGTCGTGTTCGGGAATACCGATGCCGTACGTGACGGAAAGCGGCTTTTTCTTTGTAAAGATGGCCGTGCCGGAATAGCCCTTGCGCTCGGCATAGTTATAGTATTCTTCGTAATGTTCCAGATCCAGCGCTAACTGGCCTTCGGACAGTTTGATTTCTTGTAGGCACAGGATATCCGGATCCAGCGCTTCCAGTTTTTCTAGAAAGCCTTTGCGCACTTGAGCACGCAGACCGTTAACATTCCAAGAGATGAGTTTCAGCATCATATTTCCTTTCTATCGCTTCGGACAACGTAGATTGATGTCATGAGTCCGGAAAACGTGCGTTTTTCCTTTGTCCATCATAACCTAAAACGAAAAAAACTGCCGCCTTGCTTGTGGGCGATCGGATTGGCATGGGCTATAATGGGAGAAAAAAAGGAGGCTGTCATGCAGGGATTTACGCTATTACAGGAAGATTTTGTATCCGAAGAGCCGTTTCAGGTACGGCGCTATCGCCATGACGGGACCGGCGCATCCGTTTACCATTTAAAAAATGAGGATCCCAACAAAATGTTTGCGATTGCTTTTCCTACCAATGCCATGGGAGCAACGGGCAACATGCACATCATGGAACATTGCGTTCTCAACGGATCTCGCAAATTCCGTACAAAAGAACCCATGTGGGACATTATGAAATCCAGCCTTCAGACGTTTTTGAATGCCATGACGTACCCGGATTGCACGGTCTTTCCGGTGGCCAGTCGAAACGATGCGGATTTTCGTAACTTAACAGAATTATATCTGGATAGCGTTTTTTATCCACGCGTACTGGAAGAACCGCTGATTTTTGCGCAGGAAGGGTGGCATCGCGAAATCTTTTCAGAAGAGGAGCCAATCCGCTATAACGGCGTTGTTTATAACGAAATGCGTGGAGCGCTGTCTGCACCGGATCAGCAGGTGTGGCTGCAAGCCCTAAGCGCCATTTTTCCGGATCAGCCCTATGCGAAAAACTACGGCGGCGATCCGTATGAGATTCCGACCCTTTCCTATGAAGCCTTCTGCGATTTTCATCATCGCTATTACTATCCCTCGAATGCGCTGGTATTTTTGTACGGCGCCATTGATGAGGAGGAAATTTTTGGATTGTTGCGCTCCTATTTTGATGCGTTTCCCAAGCAAGAACCGGCACCGCGTCCGGCACGGCAAAAACACTTTTGCGCACCGAAAGAAGCTGCTTATCCCATTGCTGTGGCGGAAGAGGAAACGGTGAAAAACAAGTCCTATCTAGCGATGAACTGGATCGTGGATGAAGCGCGTACGGATTGCTCCCGCTATTTTGCGCACCTGTTGGGCCCCGTGCTAACGGATTCGGAATCTTCGCCGTTGCGCCGTCGCCTGTTGGAGGAACTGGGGGCAGAGGACGTGTTCAGCCTGGAATTTCCCGTGCGTGAGATCGGGTTCAGCATTGTGGCCAAACACGTGGATCCCGCGCGAAAGGAGGAGTTTGCACGCATCGTGGAGGAAAGTTTGGAAACCATGGCAAAAGAAGGAGTGGATCCGGCCATCCTGGAAGGTGCGTTACAGCGCATGGAATTTGATTTGCGCGAGAAAAACGGTGAAGCCACAAAAGCCATTACGCATCTTTCCACTTTCCTTGCCGAAGGCATCTATGGCTTAGATCCGACGCCGGTATTCCACTACGAGCAACAACTGAAGGACGTGCGGCGCCTGTTGTCACAAGGAGGTTTTGAAACGTGGCTTCGTAAACACTTGTTGCAAAATCCGCATCGCGTGCTCTCTGTGCATACGCCGGATCCAGGACGCAATGTGCGCCGCGATCGTGAGGTGGAGAAAGAATTGGCAGCCTATAAGGCGTCCTTATCGCCGGAAGCCTTGCAGGCGTTGATTCAAAAAAATGAAGCGCTGCGTACGCGGCAGAATACACCGGATACGGAGGAAGATAAGGCAACGATTCCTTCGCTCTCTCGCGCGGTCTTGCCACATAAACTGGCTAAAATTCCTTCTCGCCTGACGACGCATGGCAGCGATACCGTGCTTTTTCATGATTTGCCGACCGCCGGTATTCACTATTTGATTGTGGCGTTTGATCTGGCACACCTCCCGGCGGAAGACCTTCCGTATGCCGCGTTGGCAGCAGACTTTCTGGGGCGATTGGATACGGAAAAACGCAGCTATCAAGCATATGAGGTGGCGGAAACGCGCTACACCGGCGGCATAACTATGCGTCCGTCCATGCAACGAATCGAAGGAAGCACGAAACTATCTCGCAAACTTTTAGTAGATATGGCGGTGATGGGCGAAGAGAATACGGCAATGGCGTTTTCGTTGTTGCGTGAGCAACTGCTCGAAACACGTTTTACCGATCTGGCGCGTATGCGCGAGCTGCTGGCAATCAGTGTGACGAACTTGAAACAGTCGATCTTAAGCGGCGGGCACGCCTTTGCCATGGAGCGCGCCTTGGCCATGACAGAACCGGCAGCCTATCATCGCCAATTTTTCTCCGGCGTGCCGTACCTGCGTTTCTTGGAGCATTTGCAGCAGAATTTTACGGAGGAAGAAGCGTCACATTTGGCAGACGTAGCCAAACGACTTTTTGTAGCGCCCGGGCGTGTGATAAACGTCACCGCCGATGGAGCGTCCGGCGAACGCTTCTTAACCGCCGCTTTGCAGGCGTTGGACGGTTTTCCGCAGAAAGATGAACCAATTGCAACGATACCGTTTACCGCAAAACAGCAGGCTGAAGCGTATTACGGTTCGACGGATGTACAGTTTAATGCCGTAGCAGCGCCGTTCTGTTCACCGGACGCATTGGATGGGTCTATGCTCGTCTTAACCAATGTGCTGACCAATGCTCTGCTCTATAACGAAATTCGCGCAAAGGGCGGCGCCTATGGTGCGTTTGCACGGTTTACCGGCTCCGGTTATGCCCTCATGGCCTCCTATCGTGATCCAAAATTGGAGGAAACGTATCGCGTCTATCAAAATCTAGGCAAAATGGTCAGGGAACTTGCGCTTTCGCCGAAAGAGCTGGATGATTTTGTAATCGGTACGGTGGGACATATGGATGCCCCGTTAACCGAAGAACAGAAGGGACGCCGTGCGTTACTGCAGTATCTTTCCGGACATGACCCCGCTATCGATGACAAGCGTCTGCAGGAAGCATTAGCCGCAGATTTGAAGAGTTTGCACCGCTTGGGAGAAAAATTAGAGACCGCCATGGAGAACGTCTCTGTCGTGACGGTCGGTAGCCGCGAACGTATCGAAGCTGTCTCAAGCTTTGCGGTGGTAGAGAAATTATAGACGAAACAGACAAGCTCTTTTTCCTGCGCCAAAACAGAAGGGCGATGTATCACTTTGTTCCCTTCTGTCTCAACCGGTTCCAAGTGATGGGCGCAGCTCGAATTTTCCTCAGCGCTCCCTTATAATAAAAGTGGCGATCGTAAGGAACGGAAGATCCCTTGGGACGGGCTCAAAAAAAGAAGACAGACGCACCGCATGCGTCAGGAACAAGGCAGCGATAAAATTGGAGTGATTCATTTGCGCTTTCTCCTCGTTTCGTTATAATAGATAGGTGACTTCTTGCGTTATCGCGGGGTCGTAATCTCTGCTCCGTTAAAAAGCGGGGCGCAAACCAGAGGGAGGTGAAAGTATGAATCAGTACGAAATGGTCCTTATCCTGAAGGCCGGTTTGGAAGAAGACGAGCGTAACCAAGTGCTCGATCGTCTGAAAGACGCCATCAACCAAAACGGAACCGTCGGGGAAATCGACGATTGGGGCACCAGAAAGCTCGCGTACGAGATCAACTACAACAAAGACGGTTATTATTACGTCCTCAATTATGAGGCAGACCCGTCCGTTGTTGCTGAAGTTGAACGTCGCGCCCGCATTTTGGATCAGATCCTTCGCTACCTTACTGTAAAGAAAGAGGCTTAGTTTCTTTAGGAGGTAACCGGTGAATCAAGTGACGATTATGGGACGCTTAACGCGTGACCCGGAATTAACCTACAACAATTCGACAGGCAACGCCATGGTACGCTTTTCGGTGGCCGTGGACAAAAAGCTGTCGCGTGAGAAAAAACAAGAGATGGAATCGCGGAATCAACCCACCGCAGACTTTATTAACTGCGTGTGCTGGGGGAAACTGGCGGAAACGGTGAATAATTTCTCAGCCAAGGGCAAGCGCGTTATCGTAGAAGGTCGTCTGCAGACGGGCTCCTACCAGGCGCAAGACGGCTCCCGTCGCTATACGACGGACGTCGTGGCCAATGCCGTGGAATTTATTGACTGGAAAGATCGCAACGATTTTGGCGGCGGACAACCTGCCCGTTCCGCGCAATCGAACGACTTCCCGAAAAATGATCAGGCTGCTGCGCCCGAGCAGGGCAACAGCGGCGATGATGAATTTTTCGGTGCTGACTTCAGTCCCGTGGATGATGACCGCATTCCCTTCTAATTTCAGTAAGGGAGGTCGAAATGGCTCAACGTAAATTCAGACCCCACAAAAAGGTCTGTGTCTTCTGCAAAGACAAAGAACGCGTATTAGACTACAAAGATGTCGACGCGGTAAAAGAATTCATCAGCGAAGCGGGGAAAATTCTTCCGCGCCGCATTACGGGCACCTGCGCCAAGCATCAGCGTGATGTTACCACCGCTGTAAAGCGCGCACGTCACATTGCCCTCATTCCGTATGAGGACAAGTAAACCAGTGCTTTAAAAGAATGAATAAAGAAGGTCGCCTGCGGGCGATCTTTTTTATTGGAAGAAGGGAAATGGCAGAAGGCGCGGCAGGTGGGCAACCTATTGGCGTGGGGATGGCTGTTACTACCGCACCGGTGCCGTCATCCTTTTACTCGCCCGATGACACACTATGTTAGAATGGTATCGGAGGAAGTAGCTATGAAATTCAACACAAAGCAATGGACAGCGCCGGCGAATGCCTTGATTGCCACGGCGCTGGGTGTCTTTATTTGTTATGTATCGTCCCGCTCCTTACCGATGATACGTTTTTTGCAGTATTTCCCGCTCACGACGTTACTGGTCGTGGAGGGCCCCGTTTGGGCGGTCCTATCGGCTGCAGTAAGCCTGGTGGCGATGGGCTTCCTGTTAGGCGTGGAAACCGGCCTTGTGATGGGCGCGCAGCTGGTCGTCATCGCTTTTGGCGTGGGACTATTACTGCTGCGCAAGAAATCGCTCTTTCATGAGCTGGTTCTGCCGGCAGTTCTGTTCACGGCACTGGGGATCTTTCTGTTGTTCCTGGATCAAAGGCAAGGCGGTAATACGCTGTCGTTTTTGCAGGAGATAATACAGCAGGCAACAACGGAGGTTCTGAAAACCGCGCGGGAAAGCGGCAATGATGGCGCGAAAATTCTGCAGTTGGAAGTGATGCTGCGACAGATGGGCGTGCTATTGATGGATTTGATCCCTTCAGCCATTTTCCTGGAAGGCTTTATTGCGGCAGCGATTACATCTTTCGTCTCTCGTTTGCTTCTGTCGCATACGGAAGAGAATGTAGCACCATTTCGACTGGGTAACTATGTCATCACACGACGCATGAGTTTGTCGCTGCTGGGCATGACGGCGATCGGTCTGGTGCTGGCCTCTGTGTCTTCACGGTTTCAATTTTTGGGCAGCAATTTGTTAGCTGTAGCCATCCTTTTGTATGGTTTTCACGGTCTGGCGCGCATTGATGCGCGGCTGAGGAAAGTACGCGTTCCGGTTGTGCTGCGCATTCTGCTCTATGTGGCAAGCATGATTCTGTTTTTCATTGGGGTAGTGTTTATCTTAGTAGGGCTTATAATGAGCTTTTTCATTGTTGCGGTTCCGTTGCCGCAGGGAGGAGATCATGAGTAAGGATCTGTTTCGGGGCACTAATCGAAAAGGCCCATGGGGAGAAGTGCTGGTAGTGAGTGCGGTCAGTCTCTTGATGAGCTTGGGGCTTTTCCTCTGGAATCCCTATGCCGGCGTTGCCGGTCTGGTAGGGACGATCTTTCTGAGCGTTCACAGCTATATGCGTGAACGTGAGGCAGAAGGCCGTGCCATTGCTGCGATTGAGACCTTGGATTACCATTTTGACGAATTGACGAAAAATGCTGTCTTCGGCATGCCGTTTCCCATGACAGTCTTGGATGAAGAGGGGAATTTTCTCTGGTACAATTCGTACTTTAAAAAGATTTTCGGCATCCGCGATTCACTGCTCGGACAGCGCTATGATCAGCTGTTTGCTGATGTGCCGATTAAGGTGCTGAAGGAAAAAAATGCGGAACCCTTTCGCGTTGAGGTCGGCAAACGCATTTACCTGTTTTATAACAGCGTAACAACATCTTCCAAGGAAGGTGCTCTCATTCTGCTGTACGGCATTGATAACAGCGAGGACGAAGAAATTCGTGCGCATTACACAGCAGAACGGCAGGTGCTTGCGGTGGTATTTCTGGATAATTACGACGAAGTACGCGCTACGTTGCCCGAAGCGGATCGTCCGATCGCGTTTGCACAGATCGACCGAATGATCTCAGACTTTGCTTCCAAATACGATGCCTCGTTTGTTAAATACGAAACCGATCGTTATTTAATGGTGCTGACGCAGGATGCTTTCGAGCGCATGAAGAAGGATCGTTTCCCGCTGTTGGAGGAATTGAAAACGGAGAGCGATGAAGTCCAGGCCATTCGGCCGACGGCATCCATCGGTGTGGGCTACGGTATGGCGTCGCCGGCGGAGAATATGCTCGAAGCACGCTCGGCCATTGATATTGCGTTGGCACGCGGTGGAGACCAGGTGGTGATGAAATCCGGCGAACAGTTGGATTATTTCGGCGGTAAAAATCAGGCGACACAGCGCATTACGAAAGTGAAGGCGCGCGTGATGTCCAATACGGTACGACAATTTATTGAGGAATCCTCTCATGTCCTTATTATGGGGCATCAGAATGCAGATATGGATTCCTTGGGCTCCTGCCTGGGCATGTTGACCTTTGCGGAGCAAATGGGCGGCGATGCATGGATCGTTTTGGATGAAGTGACGCCTTCCATTGAAAACCTCTATAACCAGGTGAAACAAGAAGCACCGGATATGATGAAACGCATCATTTCACCGCAGCGCGCCATGGATCTTAGGGATCCGCAAGCACTCATCATTGTCCTGGACAATCATCGCCATGATGCCACGGCTGCGCCGGCGTTATTGGATGGCGGGAATCGCGTCATCATCATTGATCACCACCGTCGTGGCGCGGGGTATATTCAGGGGGCAGAAATTTCCTATATTGAGCCGTATGCCTCTTCAACCTCGGAAATGGTGACGGAACTCATCAGCTATCAGGACAGCGAAATCGCCCTGCCGAAAGTGGCAGCCGAAGCACTTTTGGCCGGCATTACGGTGGATACGAAGAATTTCTTCTATCAGACGGGTACGCGTACGTTTGAAGCTGCCGCCTATCTGAAGCGTAAGGGCGCAGATTCCATCGTAATTAAGGAACTGTTTAAGGATGATTTTGAATTGATGCGATATCGCTCCGAAATTTTAGTGAGCGCAAAGCATCTGCGACCGGATATTATGATTGCTCGCTTCCCCCACGATATAGAGGGCTCGACACTCATTGCTTCGCAAGCGGCAGATGACCTGTTGGGCATTCGCGGCATAAAGGCCTCTTTCGTGCTGACGCTGGCGGAGAAGCGCGTTCACATTTCAGCGCGCAGTTTGGGGGATATCTCGGTACAACTCATCATGGAGAAAATCGGCGGCGGCGGACACATGACCGCTGCGGCAACACAGATGGACACTACGTTGGATGAAGCACAAAAACAGTTGGAAGAAGCCATAGAAACGTATTTAAAGGAGGAAGGCAATGAAAGTAATCCTGCTTAAGGATGTCAAAAATTTAGGCAAAGCCGGAGAACTGGTCAACAGCAAACCGGGCTATTTTCATAACTTTTTAGCGGCGAACGGACTGGCCGTTGAGGCCACACCGGCAGCGGTGAAAAACTGGAAGGCGGAACAAAAGCGTCTCCAGGCAGAAGAAGCTGCGCAAAAAGCCGAAGCGGAAGCGCTGAAAGTAAAAATTGAAGGCCTCGAAGTCAAAGTACAGGCCAAAGGTGGCGGTAACGGAAAATTGTTCGGCTCGGTGACGGGCCAAGATATTGCCGATGCGGTAAAAGCGCAAGCGGGTCTGGAACTGGATAAGAAAAAGATCGAACTGAAAGAATCCATCCGTGAAGTCGGCACACATACGGTTGAGGTACGAGTCTATGCCGATACCACGGCTAGCCTGAAAGTGGTTGTAGAAGAAATCTGACAAGCGAAACAGAAAGGGTCGAGTATGGCAGCGGAACAATTGCCGGGCAATGCCAATGCGGAACGAGCGGTGCTGGGAAGCATTTTATTTGATGAACGCACCATCAATACCGTCATTGAGCAGGTAAAAACCGACGACTTCTATTTTCCCAAACATCGCATTCTCTATGATGCCATGCTGGAACTCAATCGTCGGCATGAACCGATTGATTTACAGACATTGGTTGCGGAATTGGAGCGCGAGAAAAAATTGGATGAAATCGGCGGATTTGCGTTCATTCAGCAAATTACGCAGGAACCGTTTTATTCGGCCAACCTCGACGCTTATATTCGCTTGGTCAAAGATCATGCGCTACAGCGCGCGCTGATTCGTTTCGGGAAGGATGTTGCCGCCCATGCCGGCGACGGAAAAGATCCCTCAAAGATCGTGCTGGAAGACGCCGAGGAGCAGTTACTGCAGCTTTCACAAGATCGCACACGTATCGGTCTGACGCCTCTGGCGGACACCATGGAGGAAACGCTCCAACGCATTTCGGAATTATCCATGAATCAGGGCGAAATTACCGGCATTCCGACCGGCTTTCGTTGGCTGGATCGCGAGCTTTCAGGCTTGCATCCCTCAGATTTGGTGCTGCTTGCAGCACGCCCTTCTATGGGAAAGACCGCACTGGGCTTAAACATTGCTTTTAATGCGGCGCGCTATCAGGATAAAGATGGTAATCGCCCCTTTAAAGTGGCGGTGTTCTCTTTGGAAATGAGTAAAATGCAGCTGACACAGCGCTTGCTGGCGATGGCGTCCGGACTGGATCTGCAAAAGATCATTACCGGTGATCTTCAATCCGATGAGGATTGGCAGCTTTTATTTAACGGCGTCAATGTGTTGAAGGAATTAAGTATTTTTATTGATGATACTTCCTCCATATCCGTGCAGGAATTGCGCGCGAAATGTCGTCGCCTCAAAATGGAGCAGGGATTGGATCTGATTATGATCGACTACCTGCAGCTGATGAATGCGGATGAATCCCGCCGTAATGAAAATCGTCAGCAGGAAATCACACAGATTTCGCGTGGCCTGAAGGGGCTTGCCAAGGAGATGAATTGTCCGGTGTTAGCGCTATCGCAGCTGTCCCGTAAGGCGGAAAGCCGTGAAGGCGGACGCCCTCTCATGAGCGATTTGCGTGAATCGGGTGCCATTGAGCAGGATGCGGACGTTGTTATGCTTCTGCATCGCGAGGATTATTACGATAAGGATACCGAGCGGCCGAATATTACGAAAGTCATCATTGCCAAGCACCGTAACGGTCCGACGGGCGAAGTCGACTTGTACTTTGAGAACTTCCTGACACGTTTCAAGGATTTGAATCGGGAACAGGATCCCGGCGCTTAATCGAAGATGGCGAGTCGTCCGTGACCGAGAAAGGGGGAAGAATGGACGCCTCTTTTGAATTATCGAAGGTGGATTTTCGAACCACACCCCTAGAAAATATTTTTTTGGATACGTATTTAGCCCACGCGCCGGCGGATGCCCTGCGCGTGTATTTGGCAGGATGGAAAGCCTGTTGCAACAAGCAGGATCTGCATACGGAAGGTAGCGGTCTGAAAGAGTCATTGGGTCTTAGCGATGCGGCTTTTGATGAGGCGATTCGCTATTGGGCAGGCGAAGGTCTTGTGGAAACGGATCCGCACAATCCGGAGCATCTGCTGTTTCATTCGATGTTGCTATTGTGGGCAGGTATCGCCGAGCCGGCGCAAGAAGCCCCGTCTCCATCGCATGAAAAAGCAAGCGACCCGCCGGCAAAGCCGCTGACGCCGCCGCAACCGAAGGAAACGGATCTGGGCGACATGACGCAGGCGGAGATGTTTAATGCACTGGAAGCCTTTTTATCCGAAGGCTTGCCCTATCACGTGACATTAAAGGAAAACGAGTTGCGCCTCATTCTGCAGACGATGGAGCAATACCATTTTGCGTCGGATTATTTTCTTTACGCCTATAAACAGGCTTGTCAGCGTAAAGAAGTGGGCTCTCGTTCCGTGAACTATGTGGTGGCCGTTATTGAAAACTGGGCACGTTTCGAGCATATTGTGACGAAAGAGGCACTGGATGCATACTTTGTGAAAGAAGAGCAGGAGAAACCAGTGCGCAACGTGCGCCGGAAACGAAAACAGCCGGCCTATGTCAAAAAAGATGCTCGTATGAGTCGAGAAGAGAAGAAGGACTGGGTCCTTCGTAAACTGGAAGAGTCGCGTCGTAAGAGTTTGCGTGGCGACGAAGGGACGCAGGAGGAGCAGCCATGACGAATGTACATGAAATTTTAGCACAGCGTCGACAGGCCGCACTGCAACGTCGGGATCGTCGGGTGGAGGAACTCTATCGCCGGCATCCGGGACCAGCCAAGCTGCGGGAAGAGCGTCTGCAAAAAGGACGTGCCTTGTTGGGACAAGCCATGCGCATGAGCGAACGCGAACGTGAAAGAGCACAGGAGGCCATGCATAAGTTGTTGGCGGAGGAGAAGGAAGCCTGGAATGCGTTGGGCGTTTCTTCGGATGCTTTTGAACCGCACTTTACTTGCTCCGATTGCGAAGATACGGGCTTTGTGGACGGCGTATCCTGTCATTGCCGCAATGCATTATTAGCGGCGGAACGCTACGATATGAGCGCTATTCGGGAGCGTTTAAGCGTGGAAAACTTCAAAAATTTCAATCTGACGCTGTTTCGTCGTGATCGGCAGGCCAATGAGCCCTGCAGCCCCTATGAAAATATGGAAGATTTGAAGCAGCGTATGGAAAAGGAATATGTGCCGACCTTTTCTCGGCGCTCGCCGAATCTGTATTTTTATGGGCCGACGGGAACGGGCAAAACCTTTCTGGTGAACTGCATTGTTAAGGGCGTTTTGGATCAGGGTGCGCAAGTATATTACCAAACCGCTCCGCAGCTGCTGGATTTTTTAACAACCTATTCGTTCTCCTATGCGCGCGAACGCACGGAAAAGGAACAGGCACGCCATGATTTTGCCTATACCTGCGATTTATTGGTCGTGGATGACTTGGGCACCGAATATTTGACGGATAAGATGAATTCGGAATTGTTTGAACTCATCAATGCGCGCATTGTGGCGCAGCGGCCTACCATTCTCTCCTCGAATGTGCAGTTGGAGGAATTGGGTGAGATTTACGGTGAACGCATTGCTTCTCGCATTGCGGGAGAATACATTGCGTTTCCACTGTTTGGTAGCGATATCCGTCGGATGTAGAACATAGTGACATCGTATCGAAGGGCAAAATGCCGGCTTTCATCGTGTGAGGAACACAGAAAAAAGAGGAGGTTTCTATGCGCAGCGTTACAGCGGAAGAAATGCGACGCATGGATCAGATGGCTACCAAGCAGTATGAGATTCCGGTGACTTTGTTGGTGGAAAATGCGGCGCGCAGCATATTGCAATGCATTGATCTTTCCACACGCCATACCTTTGCCATTTTTTGCGGGCCGGGTAACAACGGCGCGGATGGATTGGCGCTGGCGCGACATTTGCTGGGCCGCGGCAAAAAAGTTATGGTGTATTTGATCGACAAGAGCGATCATCCTTCAGAGGCTTGGCGTATAAATCGAACCTGCATCGGGCACATGACCGACGCCATTCGTGCTATTGAAACCCTAGGCGATTTGGATGATATGCTGCAGGAGTTGAAGCAATATAACACCGTTATTGATGCCATGTTCGGAACCGGCCTCAACCGCGAACTCAAGGGAGTCGCGCCCATCGTCATCGATAACATTAATCAATCGCGCATTTATACGATTTCTGTGGACATGCCTTCAGGACTGGATGCGACTACCGGTCGGCCCTTTGGGGCTTTTATCGAAGCCAACGAGGTCATTACCATGGAATGTATGAAAAAAGGATTGGAAAGCAATTCCTATGTGGATTGTCCGGTTCATGTGGTATCTGCCGGACTGCCGCAAGCGATAGTCGAACGCGTGCTCGGGATCGAGTCGCCCGGCGAAAGCTGGCGGTGACGATGAGGCAAAGCCGCCCGAAAGGCGGTTCCGTGCTATAATGAACAGAAAGACAGCGGAAGCTGTCGGTAAAAAATGAGGAGGGACTCATGTTAGACATCAAGCGTATCCGAGAAGAGCGAGAAGCCGTTGAAAAAGGGCTGTCAGGACGTTCGGGATCCTTTTCGGTGGACACGGCATTAAAACTGGACGATGAGCGTCGCGCTTTGCTGAAGGAAGTGGAAAGTAAGAAGGCAGAACGCAATCAGGTTTCCAAAGAGATTCCGCAACGCAAGAAAGCGGGCGAAGACGTGACTGCCACCATTGCACAGATGCGTGAGCTGGGGGATGAAATCAGTGCCGCGGATGAAAAGATTCGGGCTATTGAAGAAAAATTGCGCATGGAATTGCTCTCCATCCCGAACGTGCCGCATGAATCGGTTCCCTTTGGCAAAGATGATTCGGATAACGTGGAGATGCGCAAGTTCTCGAGTCCGCGTGATTTTGATTTTGAACCGAAGCCGCACTGGGATCTGGGCACGGATCTTCATCTGCTCGATTTCGATCGCGGCGCTAAACTCTCAGGTGCCCGTTTTACGATCATGACCGGTCGCGGTGCACGTTTGGAGCGTTCTATCTATAACTTCATGTTGGATCTGCATACGATTGATCAGGATTATTTGGAAATTGAACCGCCGTATCTGGTGAACCGTGCCTCCATGACGGGTACGGGCCAGCTGCCGAAATTCGAGGAAGATATGTACCACTGCAATGAAGACGATCTTTTCCTCATCCCGACGGCGGAAGTTCCTGTCACCAATATTTATCGCGATGAAATTCTGGATGAAAAAGATTTACCGCGTTACATGACCGCTTTTACGCCCTGCTTCCGTCGCGAAGCCGGATCGGCCGGACGCGATACCCGCGGTATCATTCGTCAGCATCAGTTTGATAAGGTCGAGCTCGTTAAATTCGTTAAGCCGGAAGGCTCCTACGATGAACTGGAGAAGCTGACCAACGACGCCGAAGAAGTCCTGAAGCGTCTGGAGATTCCGTACCGCGTAGTCACGCTATCCAGTGGGGACCTCGGCTTCTCCTCGGCAAAAACCTATGATATTGAAGTTTGGATGCCGAGCTATCAGCGCTACGTCGAGATTTCTTCCTGCTCGAACTTTGAGGATTATCAGGCCCGTCGCGCCAATATTCGTTTCCGCGATGCGCAAGGCAACGTGCGTTACGTCCACACGCTTAATGGCTCCGGCTTGGCAGTTGGTCGTACATGGGCTGCCGTCGTAGAAAACTACCAGAATGCAGACGGTTCGATCACGATTCCGGATGCACTGCGTCCGTACTTCGGTAAGGATCGTATTGACTGAAGACAAAGCAGTACGAAAAGACGCTGCAGTCAACCATAGGAAAGATGGAACAGATAAGGAACGATAATGACCAAACGCATTGTACTGACCGGTGGCGGTACTGCCGGCCATGTCGTGGTCAATCTGGCGCTTCTTCCTCGCCTCGAGGAAGAAGGGTGGGAAATCCACTACATCGGCTCGGAAACGGGCATTGAAAAAAGTTTGCTGGCGGATTATCCGCAGGTCACCTATCATGGCATCCCGACAGGCAAGTTGCGTCGAGACCTTTCGCTCAAGAGCATCACGACAAACGTGCGCGACATGGGACATGTGATTTCCGGTGTGCACGAAGCGCGTAAGTTGATGAAGGATATCAAGCCGCACATCGTGTTTTCTAAAGGCGGTTTTGTTTCTGTCCCGGTGGTTCTGGCGGCTCATTCGTATCATGTGCCGGTCATCAGTCACGAATCAGACTTATCGCCGGGGCTGGCCAACAAAATTACCGCACCTTTTGTCAAACGCATACTCGTCACGTTTGAAAGCACTGCTGCTCAAGTGCCTGCGAAAAAAGCCTTCTACCTGGGGCCGGTCATTCGGCCGCAACTGAAAGACGGCTCCGTACGCGAAGGTCGCATTCGTTTCGGTATGCAGTCCAACAAGCCGATCCTGCTCGTTCTGGGCGGCTCACTGGGCGCCGAAGCCATCAATCGCCTCGTATGGGAAAATCTGGACGAACTTCTGAAGCGCTTTGAAATATTGCACGGCGTTGGTGCTAATAAGGGAGATTCCTCCATGGAACGGCCGGATTATCACCAAATCGATTACATCAAAGCCGGCATGAACGATGCCCTGGCGATGGCCGATGTGGTTGTTTCGCGCGCCGGTTCCAATGCCATTTTCGAATTCCTGTACTACCATAAACCCATGCTGCTCATTCCGTATTGGAAGGGGAGCCGTGGCGATCAGGTTGAAAATGCGCGCGAATTTGCCCGCGCCGGCTATGCCAAGGTATTGGATGAACGCAAAGCCACGCCCGCACAGTTTCTTCAAGCTGTCACTGATCTGATGAATCATCGTGAAGCCATTCAGCAGCGCCAACGTAAATTTGAATTTCGGGATGGGGTGGAAACCATCCTGTCCCTGTTGGAGGCGCATCGTTTGCCCTTTTAGCGATGCGCACGGTTGGAATGATCGTGACACTACGGATCCGTAACAAAGCCGACTGTATTCACAGTCGGCCTTTTTATCAGGAGGTACCATGCAAAACGAACCCATGCAAAAAAATAAGACCCCCCGAGAGGGCGCATCGCATAGCGGTCCATCCATTTCTCTAGGGGAACTCTTTCTTACCTTTTTTAAGATTAACCTCTTCACCTTTGGCGGTGGCTACACCATTGTTCCCGTGATTCGCGACGAATTTGTCCAAAACAAACCGCTGATTGAAGAGGAAGAGATGCTGGATTTGACGGCACTTGCCCAATCCGGTCCCGGTCCCATGGCCATCAATACATCCATTCTCACCGGCTATCGCCTCCGTGGACCTTTGGGCGCCGTGGTATCCCTTATTGCCGCAACCCTGCCGTGTCTCATTGTGATTACCCTGCTCTTTTATATCTATCAATCTCTTCGCACGAACCCCTGGGTCAACGCAGCCTTTGCCGTCATGGGTGGCGGAATCTCTGCTGTTCTCATTCTTACAACCTGGAACATGGGCAAAGTGGCGCTTAAAAAGCATCCTGTCTTTGGTGCCGGGATCATGCTAGGTGCCTTCATTTCCGGCTTCTTTTTGCACTTAAACGCCGCTTTGATCATTTTGATTTGCGGTACCATTGGCCTGGCTATGTTCAGTCTTGTTGAAGAAACGAGGATACGATGAAACTTGCCCTTCTATATCTTACCTTTTTAAAAATCGGAGCCTTTGCCTTCGGCGGCGGTTACGCCGTCCTGCCGCTGATCGCACAATATGTCGTTCAAGAGCAGGGATGGCTTACGACAAAAGGCCTGACGGATCTCGTTTCGCTTTCCCAGATGACCCCGGGTCCCATTGCCATTAACTCGGCGACCTTCATTGGTACGAAAGTGGCCGGCATTCCCGGCGCCATCATTGCCACCCTCGGCAATGTAACACCACAATTTATTTTGATGATGATTCTGGGTTATTTTCTGTTTTCTCGTCATCAGGAAATGCCGTGGCTTGACCGCATTTTGAAAGGTCTCAAACCGGCCATTGTGAGCTTGGTTGGCCTTGCGGCCCTGGATATGGTTACGGCCTCGCTTTTTACGGATGGTATCTGGAGCCTGTCCTCTTTGAGCCTTGCCGGTGTCATCGGCTTTGCCATCGGCTTTGTTTTCTACGCCCGCAAACGCCTGGGCGTTATCGGTATTGTTTTGATTTCTGCGATTATGGGGGTCGTGTTATACGCCGTGGGTGTAATATAGATATTCTTGCTTGACATAGTTACCGCGATTCTTGAATATTTGGCATAGTTTAGTGTTATTACCGTTAGGTCGTCAGGTTATCAAGAGGCGAGTATTGTCCGATGGAATCAGAATTTGTTTTCTATACCAATGATTGATTAATATCCACAATATGGAGTAATTGTGGATTGAGGGAAAGAGAATCCCCTTAGGTGGCTGTCAACAGTATGAATAATTGGACGGTGTAGAGTAAGAAAGGAGAAAACTATGAGAAACTGGAGAAAAACGTTTGTCTTTGTAGTATGATCATTGTAGGCGTTTTGATTATCGATCAGGGTGCCTCAATGGCTTTCTCACAATCTACGCGAGTGCAGAGAGATCGAAAAGGTTGGCTAAGTCGTGGAAATATGTATGTGGAATATGATTTCGGTACTTGGAGACCAAATGATGATGCTTTCTTAAAGGCAGAAATCTATGGCGATGGATATTCCTATTCCGAATGTTGGGCGACAGCTAACAAAGGAAAAACCACCGGATATGATGAAGGGGAATATGCTATTGTTGAGTTTTCCGGTGTCGATTATTTTGATGCGGGTTCCTACTCACGGACGAAGAATAATAATGGATCGTTATATTTAGAAGTAAAGTAACGCATCTTATGCTTTAACGGGAGGCGGGAGGGAAGAAAAGCTTCTCTCCCGAATTAACAATGAAAACGTTTTTGAGATATTTATCTATTTTTAGTCATCCTCCATTTATTCCGCTTTTCGTACTGCTGAGTTTTTTCGTCCCGGCATTTGTTTTACTGGTGACGAGTAATCAGGAAATCTCGCTTTATGTTCAAGGTGTCTTATCGGAAGATAAAGTGTATCAGCAGGAGATGACGTTTACGCTTTCCGCTTTGCGTCAGGGCGATATGCAGAAAATACAGAGTGATCCCCATGTAGCGTATTTTCGAATGATGAAGGAAGACAGGGACAAAGAAATCATGATTTCTTCGCCACCAGCGAACCTTCGCATAAAAGAAAGACAATTGCTGGAAAAAGAACCCATGGGGGCGTTAGCCCCATTTGGCTATAAGAAGAATACCGGAAAAGCGGAATTTGGTTTTGATGGACATACCATAGCAGTGGCAGGCGAAACCGGCAGGTACTTTTACCAAGAACATGGAAAAAACTACATGTTTATTTTGCCGGAAACGTTCGTGCAGCTTGCTATTAGCGATGTGCAAGTCTGTGTTTCATGGAAGGGCATTCCTACAGCGAAAGCGATGGAAGAAGCAGCAGAAACGTGGAAAAGCCAGGGACTGCAGATCACCGACATACAAATTCCGAATTTTGAGAAAATCCTTCAGGAAAACAAAAATGCGCTGTTGTTTTATCAATTACTTGTTTTTCTGTTTTTGATATTGAATGTGCTTTTTGTTTTTCACTATATTTTGCAGACCAGAAAACGAACGCTGAGCATTTTTCGCATTTTAGGGCTTTCTCGCACCCGGTCAGCATTGCTTATCACCGGTGAGCTCGTGTTTTACCACGTGATGGGATTCGCTCTGGCGACGGTCGCCGCATACACTCTTGTGGTAAAAAGAAGTATATATTTTTCATGGCACGACATCGCTCTGTTTTTCGTGCTGGCAACGTTGGTCGTCCTCGTTCTGTCTTTTGGCTTGGCGTCACTTGTTTTGGCGAGGATGCCTCTCTCGACGGTGAAGGAGAATATTCATGCTGCGTGATTTGCGATTGACGCTTCGTTTATTTCGACAGAATGTACTGTTTGTTCTTTTCTTTCTGATCGAGATACTATTAGCGTTTATGCTTATTTTTGCCTCGTACAATCGGTATACCGAAAAAAAGGACCCCTTGGATTTTGTTACTTCTCATCCGGAGTTACGCCGTAGCATCATCGCCTTTGCACGAAGTTCCTCGATGGACAAGGATGAGGCAATGTCCGACGCTCCATTTCGTTCTCTGATGGATACAGAGGGCTATATCGGGCAAGCGGATATTTTTTACAGTGGATGGGATGAACAGGGGAAAGCGGCTCAATTGCTCCTTTATGATCCATTCACCGCAAAGATTTGTTTTCCTGCGTTGAAAGCAGGACGTTATCCGAAGTCAACCATTGAGGAGGATACGATCGAAGTCTTGTTCTTGGATGACGGGCGCGGAGGAAGCGCTTCCCCAACCATCGGCAGTGAAATTATGCCGAAAAAGGGAGCGTATAAAAAACTACGTGTGGTAGGGATGGCATCGCTGGCGGAGACGGTCTTATTGAATAGAGGAACGTCTTTTTATTCCGGCACAGGTTTGGACTTAACCGTCATGTTCACCTATCGGCACAACGTTGATCTTCATTTTTTAGGCGTTCAAGATAATCTGAAAGGGAATTCAAACGCTTTTCACCTTTTCTATTTTGCGCCGGAAACACCGGAAGAGGTGATTGCAGAACGAGCCGAAGAATTAAACGACCAGTTTCCTGCTTACTCCGTCAAGACGCTCGCTACACAGTCGGAGAAGATCCTGTCCGAGCGGTTAAAGAATGATATGCCGATGAACGTGACGCTTGGTCTTTTACTGTTATCCGGCATCTTCAGTATGACCGTGCTAAACCTTTTTAAGAGTGTGCGGCAATTTCAAGTATTTCGCCTAGTAGGAGCATCCAGACGGGATTGTGAACGTATCTATTTTTTGAGTTTTGTGCTGCTGTTTGCCGCAGCATTACTACTCTTTTTCCTTGTGATGAAAGGACTCTATTTTCTGGATCATTCCGGAAGACAATATGTATACCATATTCGCCCGGCATTAAAGTGGGGGCTTATTGGTGGGAGTGTTTTATTATCGGTACTTTGCAGCTTACCAATGGTTTGGGTGTTGAGAAAGGATCGCGAACATGATTGAACTTATTGAGGTTAGTAAAATCTATAATCCGGGCAAGCGAAACCAAAAAATCGTTCTGGATCGCATCCATTTGACCATCCATGAAGGCGAAATGACCGCTATTATGGGAAAATCGGGTGCCGGAAAAACGACGCTGATTAATCTTATTGGTGCGGTGGATCAGGCTACGGAAGGAACAATTCTGTTTAAGGGCACAGATCTTACGCGATTCAAAGAAAGGGAAATGGCGGCGTTTCGTGCCAATCACGTAGGCATCGTTTTGCAGAATTTTGCGTTATTGCTCAATGAGACCGTGGCAGTCAATGTCTCGCTTCCCCTCTATTTTAGTAAAAAGCGAAAAAAAGATACGCTAAGCGTAAAAAAAGCGTTGGAACTATGCCGTATTTCCGGATTTGAAAAGCGTAAAGTAGCGGAACTTTCCGGCGGCGAAATGCAACGCGTGGCAATTGCCCGTGCTTTAATTACGCAGCCGGAGCTCATTATTGCGGATGAACCGACCGGCGCGCTTGATTCAGCAACATCCAGCGAAATTATTGCTTTATTGCAAGAGCTTAATCGACAGGGGAAGACGATAGTAATGGTCACGCACGATCAAGACGTTGCCTCCTCCTGCGGAAGATTGTTGCATATTCAGGATGGACGCATTCAGGAGAGTGGTCACTAAGCAAAAAAAGAGGTCGTTGGCAAACGGCACTTACCGTTGGTCAACGACCTTTTTTTATACCGTTACACCGGATAGGCTTTCTACCACTTCTTCCAGACGCATGGCGCGGGAGCCTTTCACCAGCACCAGCGAATTATGAGAGATAAGGTATTTTGCTTTATCCACCAGATCCGGTTTGGCGTCAAAATGGAAAAGATGAGAGGGATCAAAATTTTCCATGGCTCCCTCCATCATCGCTTTGGACAATTTGCCATAGAAGAGCACATCATCAAAGACGTTGGGATCAATCTTGCGACCGACGTCACGATGCAATTCCCATTCGTCAGGACCAAGCTCTAACATATCGCCAAGGATGGCGATTTTTTTATGGTAACCGTGCAGGAGGCCCGCAGTATGAAGCGCTTCCTCCAACGAAGACGGATTGGATTTATAGACATCGACGAGGATATCAAAACCTTCGAAATGCTCCAGCTCCGTACGCCATTTGGTCTGATCGGTAATGTGTAAACCCTTTTGAATGGTGGTATCATCCAAGCCATAAAGACGGCCGACGATGACCGCCACGGCGGCGTTATACATTTGGTAGGCGCCCAGAAGATCCACCGTAAAGGAGGCGCCATCTACGGAGAAGGACGTGCTTACCGGCGTTGTGCGCTCCAGCACCAGAGTTACATCGGCACCGGGATTGGTACCGAAGGAAATGACACGTTGGGGAATCGAACGCTGCGCCACAGCGTTGCGCAGAATCTCGTTATCGTAGTTATAAAGGAAGATGCCGTCCGCATCCAATCCCTCCAGAATTTCCAGCTTAGCTTTGGCGATGTTTTCGCGTGTCCCGAGCTGCTCCAAATGTGCTTCGCCCACATTGGTAATGATCGCAATGTGCGGACGCACCAGGCGCGTCAGGTGCGAAATTTCACCCAAGCCGCTCATGCCCATTTCCACCACAGCCGCTTCGGAATCCTCATTAATCTGCAGAAGCGTACGTGGCACACCGATGGCATTGTTTAAATTGCCTGTCGTTTTGATGGTGCGAAATTTCTGCTGCATCACCGAATGGATAATATCTTTCGTCGTCGTCTTACCGTTGGAGCCGGTGATGCCGATCATGTGCAGATCAAGCGATGCCCGATAATTCGCCGCTAAACGGGTAAATGCCTCTGTCGTATCGTCCACGGCAAGATAGGTCCGGCTGTCATCATGCGAAGGGATATGCGAAGCATCATGGAACGAAGCAATCGCTCCTTTGTCAAAAGCCGTATCAATGAAACGATGGCCGTCTAACCGTTCTCCGATGATGGGCACGTAGACATCTCCCTCGTTCAAAGTACGCGTATCAATGGAAACGGCGCGTACGATGCGACTTTCTTCAATGGCGGGATGCAGCTCCGCCCTGGCGTATTTAGCGATTTGTCCCAATGTCTGATGCTTCATGCTTCCTCCCAAGAAGTTTCCACCGTGGCCTGTGATGCCTCGGATTCCATCGCATAGTTTATGATTTCATCCAAATAGGCGGAAAACGTCATATCCGTCAACGCCGTCCACAGCTTCGGTGCCAAGGATGAAGGGGTCATGCCCGGAAAAGTATTGATTTCATTGATATAGAGCTTGTCGTTTTTGCCCAGAAAAAGATCCACGCGCGCAAAGCCTTCACAGCCCGCTGCTTCGTAGGCGCGAAGCGCAATCGCTTGTACCGCTTTCGTTTGCTCCGGCGAAAGGGGATGGGGCACGTTTTCTTTTGTGGACGTGTCGTTATATTTGGCTTCGTAATCTAAAATTTCATGTGTGGAGGTGTAACTGCCGGGTAGCGATGCCTTGGGCATCGCATTGCCTAAGATGGAAACTTCCAACTCATGGCCCTGAATTTCTTCTTCAATCACAATGCGTCGATCAAAACGAAACGCTTCGCGAACGGCTGCTTCCAGCGATTCTTCCGTAGCACGATTCACCCCGACCGAAGAACCGTTGTTGGCCGGCTTCACAAAGCAAGGGAAACCGAAACGTGCGCGAATCGCATCGCAAAGAGGGCCTATGTTCTCCCCGTCAGCTTTCCATTCGGACAGATTGTAGACGAGATACTCTGCCTCCGGAATACCACAGGCTTGAAATACATCATTGGCAAAGCCCTTATCCATGCACAATGCACTGGAGGTAAGGCGATTGCCGACATAACTCAAGCCCAATGTTTGCAGAAAGCCTTGGATTTCACCATCTTCACCTGTTTGCCCGTGTATCACAGGGAAGACGATCACTTTTTCGGATGCAGCGGTCAATTTTTCCGCATAGGCGCAAAATGCCCGCAGAGATTCCAAACGAGAAACCTGCGTCTCACGCATGAGATCTTCCGGTTTGTCGACATGCTCCAATGGCCCGATGGGTATAAAACGTCCGGATTTATCGATATAACAAACTTCAACATGGTATTTTTGGCGGTCTAACGTATTGATCACCGATTTGGCGCTGCGTAGCGCAATTTCGTGCTCCGTGGATCGACCTCCACAGAGAATTAATATAGTCTTCAACGGCAACTCCTTTAATGTCCTGATTGTCTTATTATAATCTACTTGCTAAAACTTGCACAAAAGAAACGGGAAAACATGCCATTCTGCGGAAAAGCTTGGTTTTCACAACGCAATGAGGAATGCGGTACAATAAAGGATACGGATGAAGAAAGGAGGCGGGTGATGTCGCAAGATTTTAAGTCCTGGGTGCTATCGCAATTGCAAGATCCCAAGCTCAAAGAAAAAGCGGAACGTCGCATGAAAGATAGCGGCGCCCAAGAGGATCCCAAAATCACGGATGTCGCGCGCTTCGGAGCACTGCGCCTTCCACCGCAAGAAATCGCTGCGCCGGAGAACAAGAGAGAATCTCCTGCTTCGGTACAACGAGATACGCCGCGCTCCTTTTTGCAGTTTGCGCATCCGCATCGTGAGGGATATTGGAAGGAACAGCTTAAACAGTCTACCTGGCGTTTTCGAGCGCGCGAGCACGAAACACAAATCATCACAGAAACGGACGCCCTGTTTGAAAAGACGGCCGATGAAGCCTATGCTCTGCGATTGCGTCGCGATGCGGTATTAACGGAAGAGACCGACAACATCACGACCCGTGATCGACTGCCTAGCTATTTTTTAGAGCAAATCTATCGCGTGACCTATCAGGCAGTGGTACGTCACTATGATCCCGAGCGCAAGGGGACCACTGTGACCGACCCCTATTTTGTCTTTACGCTGGGTAGCGATGGGGTTCGTTCCCTTTCCACATTTTTGGAACAGGCTGTTGAAAAACTTCCGCCGGCAACTCCCGAAACGCTGCAATATTTCGGGTATGACGAAAAAGGGAGGAAGATCCTGTGGTGGGATCCGCAAAGCGTATTGCGGGAAAAAATCGGCTACACCCCTAAACAGATTGCCCGACTGTGCGAGCCGATCTCTCATCCGACGCGCCTCTGGGAAATCCCGTCCCTGGTACAGCGCATTCTTGAACTGTATCATGCCATGCTGGACATTGTGGAGAAGCATGCCGAGGATGCCGAAATCCCCTGGAAAAACCGTAATATGCGCCGTTATCTGGCGCAGGCGGCGCGTGGCGAAAAACCGCGAAATCCCTTTCATTATGCTATTTTGCCAGCCTTTTTGCGCCTAGCGGAAGAGCGCGTTCGAAATGAAGTAGCCGAGATGCCGAAGCTCTCCACGTCCTCCGCATGGGAAGAAATGGAGAGACGGCTGCCGCTTGCTTTACGGGAAAAAGTGATCCGTGTATTGGAAACGCATCCTCTTTCTCCGATAACCATCGATGATATCGAGGCACTGCCGAAAGCTTCCCGCTTAGCCAAACGCTTGCGCGTCAAGTGGCTGCATCAGCTTTCAAAAAGCAGCGGCCGTGCTTCTGTTTTGAATGCGATGGATGAGGATGAGGCGTGTATATTCTTACAACATGCGGAAGTCAAAAAAACAGAAAGCCCTTTGCAGCAAAAGATACGCATTCTTTTGCAGGAACGACGGCGATGGAAGCGTGCTGCACAGCCGCAAATGCCTAAAAAAGTAGAACAGCTTGTGGATGCCACCCATAAACAAGAGCTTGCCGCCTGGATGAAGGCTCCGTTACAGACGGCAGACAAAATGTGGTACGAGGCACTAGAAGACCAAGTGAAAGCGTGGTCCGTGCCTAAGGCGCGGACGCTAAATCTGGATCGGCAGGCGATTCGCCATTCGAGACGAGCGTTGGCGGATACGGTGGCCTTAGTGGACCGCCTGGTTGAAAACGGCTCTGCTATTGTGGCTCACGCAGAGAATGCACCGACGGTCATAGACGAAGAAATGAACGACAAAGAGAACACGACGGAGAAAGAGAAACCCACCGTGTCGGAAAGCATCGTGGAAGAGGCTGCCTTAGCCGACGCATCGCCGGAAGAGCGATTGGTCGATCGCGTGGCAGCCGCTTCGGAAGGCCTTACGATGGCAGAGGTGGAGCAAATCGCGCAAGAGGAGGGCAGAAGTGCTGCAGGGCTTATTGCTGCGGTCAACGATGCCTATTTTGATGAAATTGGAGCGCAGCTCCTATTTGAAGAAGAGAAACGATTGTGGATGGACCCGGCGGATGCCGCTTGGTGGCAAGAAAAGAGGGATGAGCATGCAGGAAAATGAGAACAAACGTCCTTTGCGTCGTCGCGAAGCACAACAAATTTTACAGGCTTTGGAAGCTGGTGTTGTGCCAACAATGGGCATTCAGCACTTGCTTGTCGGTCGCCAAGCGGAGGTCGAGGAAGTTGCCGCTACGCTGGCACGCGTGGCGGAAGGTGACTCCGATTTTCGCGTTTGGGTCGGTGACTTCGGGTCCGGCAAGAGCTTTATGCTTCACACCATTGAACAGCTTGCGCTGCAGATAAATATGGCTGCCGCCACCGTGGACCTGACGCCCACACGTCGTTTTCACGCTTCGGATGGTAAAGGCGTTGCCCTCTATCAGGAAATTATGAAGCGCCTTCAAACGCGTGCCGCAGCACCGGGGGAGGCCTTGGGAGCGATGCTGGATCGTTGGTATGACAATGTCGTGCAACAGAAAAAGGATCCGGCAGCCTTCGTGTATGACGGTTTCAATCGCTTTTCGAGCGGTGGCTTGCGCTTTGAATTGGCAGCGGTGGTGGCCGCCTATATGGAGGCAGCGGCCAAGGGCAATGCCTTGCAAAAAGCGCAGGCGCTGCGCTGGATGAACGGCCATATGCCGACAAAAACGGAAGCCAAACGATCGATTGGCGTAGGGGAAATCATTACGGATGACAACTGGACCGATGTCCTGTTCAACTGGAGTGAATTTTTCCGTATCCTGGGTTACAGCGGGCTTGTCGTGAATTTTGACGAATGCGTGAATCTGTATAAATTGCCGCGCAGCATGACCCGTGAACAAAACTACGAGCGCATTTTGAATTTATACAATGAGACGAAGGGCGGACGAGCGCCGGGGCTGTGGATCAATTTGGCGGCCACACGCAAAACCATCTTTGACGAACGGCGTGGCATGGCCAGTTACGGCGCCCTCAAGGGGCGCTTTGGCATTGCTCGCGAAGGCTTAAGCGATTTGGTGGATACGACGGCGACGGTGCAGCTCTTAAAACCGTTGACGCCGGAACAAATCTATACGTTGCTGGAAAAAATCCAAACGGTGTTTACCACCCATTACGGCTTAGAAAAAGCTGCATATTCGGAGGAACAGATTGCGCAGTACATGCAGGCACAGCTCAATCGTCCGGGCGCCGCGGAATTTCTAACGCCGCGAGCGGTGATTAAGGACTTTCTGCAACTCTTGCAGTTAGCGCGTCAGAATCCGGAGGTTTCGACCGAAGAACTGCTAACAAGGCGTTTCGGTACGCTCGGACGCGTGGAAAAGGATCCGGATAATTTGGACGACGCCGAAATATCCATTCTGTAATGCGGAGCGTTGAGTTGGAGAAATCCGTCGGCACCGCGAACAGGCAAAGCGTATTGTCGGAAGGAAGCAAGCATGGCTGATGCGTTTATGCGTCTTATCGCACCCATACGAAAATATATTTATGAGCAGGGATGGGAAGCACTGCGCCCGATTCAGCATGCCGCCATCCGTGTCGCGACGGAAACAGACGATAACTTTATTCTGTCCGCGCCAACGGCAGCAGGAAAAACGGAAGCGGCATTTTTACCCGCCATTTCTTCTGTGCCTTCGTCAGACTGGCATAACGGGGTGCAAATTCTGATGATTTCTCCTCTGGTGGCCTTAATTAATGACCAGTTTCAGCGACTTTGGGGGCTCTGTCGTGCGCTGGATATTCCGGTGACGGCATGGCATGGCGAAGCCAAAACCTCCGCCAAGCGGAAGCTTGTGGCGCATCCGGAAGGCATTGTCCTTATCACGCCGGAATCCCTCGAAGCCATGCTGGACACGCATCCGGAACGCGTTTCTCGCTTATTTTCTTGCCTTTCGTGGGTTCTGGTGGATGAATGCCATAGTTTTCTATCGGGACAACGCGGCGTGCAATTGCGCTCCTTGTTGCAGCGATTGGAAAAGCGAAGCGAAGCACATCCGCGCTATGTGGGTATGAGCGCAACGGTGGTAGAAGACAATTATGACGACCTGCGTTACTTTTTCCCGCGCGGCCGTGACACGCGCATTGTCGTAGATCATGCGAAGCGCATTCCGATCACAAACCTGCATTTATGCTTACCCGCGCAGCAAGGAGACCGCCCGGAGGATCCTTCCGATACGGCAGCGCTCTACGATGCGCTGTTTGCGGTGCTGAAAAAGGAAAACTTGCTGATTTTCCCCAATTCGCGGCGGCGCGTGGAAGAAATTGCCCACGCGTTGCAGGAGCGCGTGAAGCACGAGAATCTCTTTATTCGCGTGATGGCCCATCATTCTTCCATGGAGAAAGGCCTGCGCCTTGAAGCGGAGGAGTGGGTAAAATCCGGCTTTTCACGTTTTGCCCTCTGTGCCACCTCGACGCTTGAACTGGGTATTGATATTGGAACGGTGGATGCGGTGTGCCAGGTAGATGCTCCTTTTTCGGCCACATCGCTTGCACAGCGATTGGGGCGCAGCGGGCGTGGGGAGATGACGGATCCGGAAACGGGCAAAAAAATAGCGGAACCGCCGCGGTTGCATCTTTTTGCGACGCGCGAGGATGCGTTTTGGCAGGCCGTTACGGCGTTGGAAATGGTAAAAACAGGGCAATTGGAACGCTTGGAGCCGTTGGCGGCACCCTATGATGTTTTTGCGCACCAGGTGTTGGCGCTGGCATTGGAAACAAGCGGCCTTCCGTTGTCGGACTATTACGCCCTTTCTGATTGGCCGGTGTTCTCGTTTCTGACTCGTCAAGACCAAGAGAAAATTCTGCACTATCTTTTGGAACAGGAGTACCTGGAGATGTCGGAAGAGGGCACGGAGATGTTTTTGGGCCTTGCCGGCGAACGGATTGCAACGCGCCATGATTTTTATGCGATGTTTCAAACGGAGCGCGATTTTACCGTGCTGTTTGGCAAGGAGCGCATCGGTACCCTGCCCTTAACCCCGGAGGTGGTGCCGGGCGCGCATATTCTCTTGTCCGCACGCGTGTGGTCAGTGGATTCTGTTGATGAAAAAGCACAGAAAATTTTCGTCAAGAGTGCAAAAAAGGGGAAGGCGCCACTTTTTGCAGGATCCTACGATGATGTGTCTGCACCCTTGCGCCGTTTGATGCCGGAGGTGCTCTACGCGCCGCCTGCACTCGTTGAAAAAGATGCCGTAGCGCGAGATGCTTTCAAGCGCCTGCGCACGGTTTATGCGCCCAAGCGCCACGTCCAATGGACAAAGGAAGGGGATGAGGCTGAACTCACGCTGTTTCTCGGCAGTCGCGCGGAGCGTACGCTTTTTCTATTGCTGCGTGCGCTTACGGAGAGCCCGTCCCCGCGCATTTTCTGGGACAGCCGACGCGGCAGACTTTTTGGCGAGCACTTGCGTGCGGCTATCTTGCGGTTGCGCTATCTGTATACCGAGGAGGGCGATGACGTTATCTCTCGCATTCGCGCTTACTTGGAGGAAGACGCAGCCATGCTTACGCGTTTGCTTGGCTCTGCAAAATACGCTATTCTGCTGTCAAAAGAATACAAAATTCGCTATATCTTAAAAAATCTGTGTTTAACGTCGCTAAAAGAAGTGATGGAGGAAATATGCAACTCATACTCGAAAATCTGAAAAAATCATTTGCTAAAAAAGAGGTGCTGCAAGATGTGACCGGCACCTTTGAACAGGGGACGGTCTATGCTTTACTCGGTCGAAATGGTGCCGGTAAGACAACCCTGTTTACGCTGATTGCGGGGGAGCGCAGCAAGGATGCCGGTTCGGTATGGATCGAACAGGATGGCCATAAGCGTCCGCTGGAAGCGGAGGATGTCTTTTTTATGGTTTCTGAGCCGACACTGCCGAATTTTTTAACCGGGCGCGAAATGCTGGCGTTCTTTGTCGAAGCGAATCGCGAGAAAATTCATAAGGATGTGAACTTGGATCAATATTTTGACCAAATTGATTTTGCTGTGGAAGATCGCGACCGTCTCTTGCAAAGCTACTCGACCGGTATGAAAAATAAAATTCAGATGCTGATGTTCATGATTTTGCGTCCGCCCGTGATTCTGATGGATGAGCCGCTGACATCATTGGATGTGGTGGTTCAGCACGAGATGAAGGAGCTCATTCGCTCCATTCGCGGCGAACACATCATTCTTTTTTCGACGCATATTCTGCAACTGGCGCGCGATCTGTGTGACAGCGTGGTATTACTCAAAAATGGTAAATTGCTCTCAGTGGACGAGGACCTGTCGAATCCCGATATCGAAGAGTAGGTCATTCGTCTGTTAACGGAAGAGGATGCCCAATGAATTTGAAAAGAACTTGGCAGGATTTCAAACTGATTTCCCTCATCAATTGGTATTCCTTCGTGAACGGCGTGGTGTATATGGTGCGTCGCATCCCGATCCTGGGCCGTGCATTAGGCGACTCCTATGCTTTACGTCCGTTTAAGAAGCTGAGCCGTCTGGTGACGCCGCTCGTGATTCTCGTCATGGATCTGGTCAAGGTGCTCCTATCGTCCTGCATTTGCGTGGTGCTCTCCTATTTAATGCTCACCATTTTGCAGGATAATATCGCTATTTTTGCGCCGCTTGCGGGGATGGATCCTTTTCGCCTCTGCATACGCACAGGGATTTTTCTGATTGTTTATCTGTTTTTCACCTGGGGCAGTTCACAAGTGGTCGATAATGGCAATACGCTTTACGAGTGGTTGCGCTATTTTCATTTGGACATTCATCGCAGCGTGATGGTAATGGCCCTGTTTCGTCCGGCCCAACATTTTGTTTCGCGCTGCATTGTCTGGAGCGTGCTATTTACTATGGTGTGGCCGGCGTGGAACGTTCTTGAAGTCATCGGCTGGAGCCTTGCCGTCTATCTCTTAGACCAGGCCTTTGCGCGCCACAATTATCAGAAGAAATTAAAAGAAAAAGAAAATAATACCGCAAGCCAGTGGGCAAGCGCATTTCTGCGCCTATTCGTCAATATTGCCATCATAGCGATACTTGCGTATTTTCATATGGATATTGGTTGGTTCAGCTGGCTATTGAGCCTGGTGCTCCTTGTGCCTGCTTGGCAATCCATGCGCTTTTTCCTGCAGCAAAAGGAATATTCGCGTCTGATCCAGGTCAGTACGGAAATGCACTATTCGATCGAAAGTCTGTCAGAGGTTTCGAAGGACAATTTGAAACTCAACGATTCCGATTTGCAGCAGACGAATGCCGGTATCTTCGCATCCCTCTTTCGCAAAAAATCCTCTGCGGAGAAGGAGGCTCCAGCGCACGGCGACGATGCTTCCGCATCGGGTGAGCAGAATGTACCGGACGCTTATTTGTCCGAGCAGGTGCTCCATCATCAATCCGATAAGAAGGGCTACGCCTATTTGAACGATCTCTTTTTCAAGCGTCATGCGCGCCTGTTGGAACGCCCCATTCTTACGCGCACCATCATCGGTGCACTTCTCGGCTTCATTGCTACCTTTGCTTTTATCCTTTTAAACGATGCAAAAGTGATAACGGATTTAATTTATATCATTCCGCTTATGATGTATCTCTTATGCAGCAATGAAAACCTCACCAAAGCAATGTATATCAATTGCGATCAGAGCCTGCTTCACTACAGCTTTTATAAAGAACGGGAGGCCTTGCTTACGATGTTTAAGTGCCGTATGGCCAGCCTTTGGAAGCTCATGCGGCGTCCCACGCTGCTGGTGATTCTGTTTTTTGCCGTAAACGGCTTGCGTGTGCACATGTCGCCATGGCATCTCATGGCCACGCTTCTTCTGGTACTAACCTATGGCGCTTTCTTCACTATCTTTCCGCTCTTCATCTACTATGTCTTTCAACCCTATGACGAAGAAGGAAGCCATAGCTTCGCCCCAACGCTGTTAAACGGTCTAGTCTACGGCTTCTGCTTCTTCGGCGCCACACGCTTTTCCAACATTATGACCCCGATGCCCTTCGCCTTGGTCTCCATCGCCTTCTTCTTGATCTTCATTCCCGTCGCCTATTGGCTGGTCGTGCGCCTCGGTCCGAAAGCGATGCGGCATTAAATCAGAGCCAAGTGGGGTATCCTGCTTTTTCTATTGTTGCCCGCCATCGGCGGGCTTCTTTATTTGCTTTTCGCAAAAAGCGCGAGCAGCACGCGCAGCAATACATAGTAGCAAATAACGGCAGCAACAAGCACGGGTACGATGGATACCTGTTGCAGGAGCGGAGCCAAGGATGCCAAAGTGCCGCCGGCGGCTTGCATTGCTAAGGGAGCGCGTTGTAAGGCAAGGGCACTGACGGTCATTGGAAAAGCGATGAGAGCCAAGTCCTCTTCATAGGGAGCGCGCAGGATGCGTGCCAGTAAAACGAGAGCAATGACCCAAGTCATCGCTGTACCAAGTGTCAGTACAGCCAAGATAGGCAACGCCATTGTGTTTGCGGAAGCTGTATACGCCAGAAGAAGAAGCGGCAATGGCATTGCCTGGGTTACGAGCGCAGGCGAACGAAAACCGGGCGCCAAAGCGGCATCCCGGCGAGTTCCCCTTCGCAAAAACACGATCAACAGGAGACTCAGCACCGCAAAGAAGAAGACGGTGACTAAAAATATCGGTTTACCGGTGGCTGCGGAGCCAATTTCATCGGCCGCCCAGGAAAAACTCGCCATGCCTACAAAGGGTACATAGAGCAAGGGACTGAAATTTTCTGCCTTATGCGCACGAAAGAGACGTACAACCGAGACGAGCAGCAGAACGCCTTGCAAAGCCAGACCGAGCAAGAGCATTTTTGCGGCGGCATCGCCGATGAAATAGTCTTTCGCGTAGGGTGCCAGAAATTCAACAGCCAGCGGAAAGTAGGCAAACATGGCAATGCCGAAGGGGCGTCCCATCGATTGTGCGATATGTTTCGTATCCGAGAAGGACTGGACGATGAAAGCAATGCCAAGCGCCATGGCAATGACGCCGCAGAGGGCGCGCAGCGCAGCCTGATAGGGCATCAGGGCGGTGCCTAATGCCGCAAAGGCTGCTACTAAGGAAAGAACGGACAGAGGGAGTCGCTTTTTCATCACGGCACCTTATTTCGTTACGATACGCAGATAGATTTTTTTGCCTTTTTTCACCGTAATGCCTTTTGCCAGGGCAGCGCGCGACAGCTCGAGGGAAATATCCGTGATTTTTTCATCGTCCACGGTGATACCACCCTGCTGTACAAGACGGCGAGCTTCGCCATTGGATTTGGTAAGACCGCTTTCGGTCAAGAGATTCAGGATACCGATGGTGTCACCGTCAAAAGAAATGGCTTTTTCCGGCATATTGGCGTGATCTTCGCCGGCACTGAACAGCGCCTTCGAAGCGGCCAGCGCCTGATCCGCTTTTTCTTTGCCGTGGATAATACGGGTGACTTCATAAGCCAGGCGCTCCTTGCCCTCGTTGATGCGGGCATCTTGATAACTGCCGAGTTCAACGCATTCCTCCTTCGGCAAGAAGGTCAGCTGTAACAGGAACTTGGTCACATCGCGATCATCCACATTACGCATGTATTGAAACAGATCGTAAGGAGAAGTTTTGTTTTCATCCAGCCAAACGGCACCCTTCATGGATTTGCCCATTTTGACGCCATCTGCGGTGGTTAACAGCTTGAAGGTCATGCCATACACATTGACATTCTCCGCTTTTCGCACCAGATCGACGCCACCGATGATATTCGCCCACTGATCCGACCCGCCGAATTCCAAGCGGCAGTCCAGACGGCGATAGAGCTCGAGAAAGTCATAGCTTTGCAGAAGCATGTAGGCGAATTCGAAGAAGGTAAGACCACCTGCGGCCAGACGATTTTTATAAGCGTCCTTTTTAATCATTTCTCCGACGTTGAAGTGGACTCCCACATCACGCATGAAATTTAAAAAGTTCAGATCCAGCAGCCAGTCTTTGTTGTTCATCAGAATCGCATTTTCATCATTAAAGTCGATGAAGCGGCAGAGCTGCTTGTAGAAGCAGTCTGCATTGTGGTTGATTTTTTCATTGGTCATGACCGTGCGCATATCGCTACGACCCGAAGGATCACCGATCATCGTGGTGCCGCCGCCCAACAGAGCAATGGGCACATGACCGTAGGCTTGCATGCGCATCAAAACCATAATCTGAATGAAGTGACCGATTGTCAGCGAATCTGCTGTCGCATCAAAGCCGATATAAAATTTGACAGGACCTTTGCCTAACAAGTCACGCAGGGCGGCCTCATCCGTTGCGTTATCAAAATAGCCGCGATCCTTCAATTCATCCAATACATTGTCATACTCTTTTTTGTATTCGATCATCGTTGTCTCCTTATCATTGTTTTCTGCTTTCGACAGGTAGGCCTATGCCGACTTTCGAAAGGGGCACTGCTTCTATCATACGAGAAGCCGTCCGCTTTGTCATGCTTTCCATCGAAACGGCTTCTGCCATGGCAGGGAAAAATCGTCAGAGTGCCTTTTCGGCGGTGTTCTTTTTCGTAACAGCTTTACCGGCGCTCCAAATGCCATAGAGAGCAATGAGCGTACCGACGAGACTGATGGCGACGGTGACCATTAGAGCCGTAGCAGCATTCGTATAATTTAACAGGAAGCCGCCGCTCGTGGAACCGATGGCGCCACCGAGCGCCATAATGATGGTCACGACGTTTTGCCCCTTGACAAGATCCTGCACCTCGACCACATCAGCGGAAAAATAGCTGATGCCACCGGTGAGGAAGGGGAAGGTGGCAAACTGGAAAAACTGTGAAACATAGACCAGCCCGACATCCGCTGCCTGACTCAGTATAAAAGCTTTGATCGTAAAGAAACAGGCAGCAATGGCCATAAGGGCACGATCGGAGAGCATGCGTCGAAAACGTCCGTAAAGCATGAGAGAAGTGGTTTCCATAACGATGGCACAACTTACGGCCACACCCACTTGGCCGGACGAACCGCCGACATTTTCCACTAAGAGCGCCAAAAAATTATTGATGATCATATGCCCGGCAAATAGCAGGGTGAAGCCAATCAAAAGCGGCACAAAGAAGGGGTATTTGCGATAAAAATGCTTGGTCGGTTGGCTGTCTGGCTCCACGCGCGCATCGCGAAGGGTATTTACGCCCGCCGGAACGGGCGGTACCAGAAAAATACAAAGCATAAAGAGAAGCATTCCGCAAAACAGGACTAGTGGCACATCAGTGATCGGATGGCTTTCAAAATAGAAGCCTGCAGCCAGAGAGGTCAGGCCATAGCTTGCCGAGCCGATGCCACGGATCACGCTGAAAGAAATCGGATAGCCGGCCTGTTCAAATGCGACGGAGACGGAATTGATAGGACCTTGGATGGCTTGTGAAATAAGCACAAATACAAAAAATGCGACAGGAATGATAAAGCCGGTCGCCTGAAAAAAGACGACGGGAATCATGAAGACAAGCGCCAACAGAGCGTGTCCGAAAATTACCATCCGTAGGGAAATCACTTTCGAGGCGTCAGCCAGTTGTCCGGTCACCAGCTGCAACAAAGCACCGCAGAGATTTCCCAAACCGAAGATGATGCCGGTATCCAGCGTGGAAAATCCGACGGATTGCAGATAGAGCACCGTAAATACGGTCAGCACACAAAAGCTGATAAAAAAGCTGAATTGCAACAGTGCATTTCGAAAGAACAAAGATCGTCGCCCCATAAGCCCCTCTTTTTCGCCCGATATGGGGAGGTATCGAAAAAGGAAAACCACCCCTATTTTGATCGCTTCATTATAACACGAATGCCAAAAGGTGCCCCTCGGCTGCAGCACGGACTATGCTATAATATTTCCATCGATTTGGGACGAAAGGAGCCACTATGTGTCAACACCATGAGAACGGCAAGAAACCGTTCTATATTACTGCACCCATTTATTATCCCAGTGCGAACCTGCACTTGGGCAATACGTATACTTCTATCATTGCCGATGCGGTCAAACGCTATAAGCAAGAACAGGGCTATGATGCCTATTACGTGACCGGTTCGGATGAACACGGCGAAAAGCTGGCCCGCATTGCGGCAAAGAATAACGTGGAACCGTTGGAATACATTGATCCCATTGTAGAGTCCATTCGAGAGCTATGGAAAACCTTGGATGTGGAGCCGGATACCTTCGTGCGTTCCTCCTCGGAGCAGCATGAAAAAGATGTTCAGAAGCTCTTTCAGCGCCTTTATGACAAGGGCGCGATTTATAAAGGCAACTACTCCGGTTATTACTGCACACCGTGCGAGGAATTCTGGACAGAAGCACAGCTTGTTGACGGCAAATGCCCGAACTGCGGTCGTCCGGTCGAACATCGTGAAGAGGAAAGCTACTTCTTCCGTCTTTCGGAGTATCAGGATCGCTTGCTGCAGTACTACAAAGATCATCCGGAATTTATGCAACCCGCCAATCGCCAAAAGGAAATGATCGGTTCCTTCTTTAAGGACGGATTGGAAGACCTGTCGGTAACGCGTAAACGTCTGAAATGGGGCGTGCCTGTGCCGTTTGACACGGAGCATGTGATCTATGTCTGGATTGACGCGTTGATTTGCTATTTGACCGGCATCGGTTTTGGCGATGACTCCGAAAAATTTGACAAATATTGGCCGGCTTCGGTGCACTTTGTCGGACGCGATATTATGCGTTTCCATTCCATCATCTGGCCCGCCGTTTTAATGGCGCTGGATATGCCGCTGCCAAAGACCATCTTCGGTCACGGTTGGATCCTCTTTGATGATGATAAAATGTCCAAATCAAAGGGCAATGTCATCTATCCGGAACCGCTCATCGCGCTTTACGGACGCGATGCGTTGAAGTATTTTGTCCTGCGCGAATTCAACTTCGGTGCAGACGGCAATTTCTCGACGCGCAAATTCCTGACGCGCCTGAATGCTGATTTGGCAAACGACCTCGGCAATCTCTTATCCCGCAGTGTAGCAATGGTGGAAAAATATAACGACGGCATAGTGCCGGCGCCGACGGCTCCTGCCGATCCGGATGATGCCCTTACACAATTGCAACAGCAAACCCCGAAGGCGTTGGAAGCGGCCATGGAGCAGTACGATTTCCAAAACGGACTGGAAGCCATATGGACGCTCATCCGTCGCACCAATAAATACATTGATGAAACGGAACCGTGGGCGCTGGCTAAGGATCCGACAAAGAAAGAGCGCTTGAACACGGTACTCTATCGTTTGCTGGACAGCCTGACCACCATTGCGTCCCTGCTAGTCCCGTTCATGCCGGAAACCGCACCGAAAATGTTTGAGCAATTGGGATTTGCCGGCAAGGGCTTCCTGCAGGCGGGCGAAGTGAATCAGATTCCCGCCGGTACGAAGGTATCCAAGGGAGAAGCCCTCTTCCCACGCCTCAAGATCGACGACGAGGTGCAGAAAATTTATGATGCGAACAATGCGCTGATGGCAAAACGTCTGGGAATCAGCATTGAGGAACTGATGGCACGCCAGCAGGAGAAACAGCAAGAAACGGAAAAAGCGGATACGAAAAAGAACGTGGAGAAAGAGAAACCGAAGGCGGAGAAGAACGACGCCGCCTCGACGGCGCTTATTGCCTTTGAAGATTTTGAGAAAGTGAAGATTCGCGTGGGCGAAATCATTGCCTGCGAATACCATCCCAATGCAGATTCGCTCTTAGTAGAAACTGTCGATTTTGGTGATGAAGTGCGCACGATCGTTTCAGGGATTCGTGAGTGGTGGAAACCCGAGGATCTCATCGGCAAGAAGCTGGCTTTTGTGGTCAACCTGAAGCCGCGCAAAATTCGCGGTATCGAAAGCAACGGCATGATTTTAACCGCAGAGGGCAAAGATATGGTTGCGCCGCTTTCGCCGATTGCCGACGTGGAAAAGGGAACGTATCTCGCATGAAATGGCTCATTGACGCGCATTGCCATTTAGACGACGACGCTTATGACGACACGCGTGAAGAGATCATCTCTCGCCTGGTGTCTGAAGGAGTAGCGGCTGTTATCGATCCGGGTTGCGATGCGAAAAGCTCGGAGAAGGCGGTGGCATTGGCCAAAACGCATGAACGCCTCTATGCCTGCGTGGGCACCCACCCGCATGAAGCCTCGGGCTATACCGATGCCTGGGAAGCGCGGATGCGTGTCTTGGCACAGGAGAAGAAGGTGGTTGCCATTGGTGAAATCGGCTTGGATTATCACTATGATCTTTCTCCGCGAAAAACGCAGTGGGCCGTCTTTGAACGACAGCTGGAATTGGCGCGATCGCTTCAAATGCCGGTTGTCATTCACAGTCGCGAAGCGGCGGCAGATAATTCGGCCATTTTGAAAAATTTCGGTTCTTCCATACGCGCATTGCTGCACTCCTATAATGAAACGTGGAAGACCTGGGAAGAATTGGCTGAATTCGGCTATTTTATCTCTCTGGGTGGCATGGTAACGTTTAAAAACGCCGCCATGGCCAAGGAATTGGCGCGCCGTGTGCCTTGCGAGCGCCTGCTCTTGGAGACGGACGGCCCCTATCTGGCACCGGTGCCGCATCGTGGGCGTACCAATATGCCTTGGTATGCGCACGATACCCTTGCCTATATGGCATCGCTACGTGGCGATGACGAAGAAGCACTCCGTCGACAGGTTTTCCAAAACACCTTGGACTTTTTCAACCTGCCGGCAACCTTAAAAGAAATGCCCGACGCAGAAGGAGGCACGCATGTCTGACGCGCAGCGTCCCTCAAAAAAAGAGACAGCGGCATCGCAACCGAATTATAGCGATGCCGCCTTTTCGCGTACGCCGCTTCCCGGTGATAGCATGATGATTCACGAAGTGATCGTTGTCGAAGGGAAGGACGATATTGCCGCCGTGAAGGCGGCCGTGCAAGCCGAATGCATCATGACCCATGGCAATGGCTTAAATCCGACCATTGCAGCGGATATTCAGGAAGCCGCCGCGCGTTGCGGCATCATTATTCTGACCGACCCGGATTATGCAGGGAAACGCATTCGCCGCCTTGTCACCGATCTTGTGCCCGATGCCAAACAGGCGTATCTTCCGCGCAATGAGGCGCTGCGTGGCGATGATATCGGTGTGGAGAATGCTGCACCGGAGGCCATTCGTCGGGCACTCGCCAAGGCGCGTCCGACCCTTAGGGAACGATGCGAGACTTTTTCCAAGCAGGATCTGTTGGCGCACGGCTTGGATGCGGCCGAAGGGGCGAAGGATAGACGCATCGCCCTCACATCTTTATTGGGTTTAAGCTATGGCAATGCGAAACAGCTGTTGTCACGGCTAAACGCCTTCGGCATTGCGCGGGAAGAATTTGAAACGGCCATGCAACAGGTTCACGCCGAGCGTGGAGAGGAGGAAGTATGAGCGAACGTTTATACTCGCCAGCGGTCATTCGTGCCGTGATGGAACGTCATCACCTGCGCTTCACGAAGGCCTTGGGTCAAAACTTTCTCATCGATGGGAATCTGGTGCATAAAATTATTGAGACGGCGGAGGTACAGCCGGGGGACGTGGTGCTCGAAGTGGGTCCCGGCATCGGGACACTGACCCAGGCATTGCTGGAAGCGGGAGCCATCGTCGTATCGGTCGAACTGGACCGCACATTTTTTCCGGTGTTGCGCGCCACATTCGGACAAAACGAGCGCTTTCATCTGCTCGAGGGCGATGCATTAAAACTTGACTTAGGCGACGCTTTATCGCACATTGCGCCCGTTGGCACGCCTGTTAAGGTCGTGGCCAATGTGCCGTATTATATTACGACACCGCTGCTTCGCCGCTTTCTGGACGATACCCTGCCCGTTGATACCGTCACGGTCTTAGTGCAAAAAGAGGTGGCAGAGCGCATGACGGCAACTCCCGGCAATAAAGTCTATGGGGCGCTGACGCTTATGATCGCACTCTACGGTCAGGCACAAGCCGCTTTCATCGTGCCGCGTACGGCATTTTTACCGCCGCCCAAGGTGGATTCGGCGGTGGTGCATATCAAAAAGCAATGGCCCGATAACGTCAGCCCGGAGGCGTGCGCGGCTATCAATTTGTTGGTACGCGATGCTTTTTTGCAGCGACGCAAAATGGTGGTAAAAGCGCTTTCGAAATCGACCGGTGCTTCTTTGCAAGCGCTGCGCGATGCGCTGATCGCTCGCGGCCTTCCCGCCACAGCACGCGCTGAAAATCTCTCCATAACGGATTTTATTGCTATTTATAAAGAATTTGGGTATAAGAAATAGGAAGACAGCGGAGCCGACAGGCTCCGAGAATCTTAATAGTCTCTAAGGAGGACACGATGGCAGATGTAACCATTTATACTTCGCCGAGCTGCGTCCATTGCAAGGCAGCGAAGACTTTTATGCAGGAAAACGGCATTGATTATACTGAAAAGGATGTGATGGCAGACACTGAGGCACGCAAGTGGATGTTGGATCGCGGCTATCGCGGCGTTCCGGTTATTGTTGTAGATGGTGAAGAAATCATCGGCTTCGATCAGAAGAAGCTCAGCGAATTGTTGAAGAAGTAAGAGAAGGCGGCCTTATGGCCGCCTTTTTTACTGAAAAAAGTACGATTAGTGGGGCAGGAAGGAAAAGCATGATCAAAATTCAGTACGAGGAAGATAAGAATCGGGCAGCAGCCTATGATGGAGAAACCGAAATCGGAGAATCCACCTATTCTCCATCGGAAGACATGTGGATCATAGACCATACGCTGGTAGATGCGACGTATGGCGGTAAGGGAATAGCGGGAAAGCTTGTTGCTAAACTTGTGGAAAAGGCTCGCGAAAAGGATGTAAAAATTCTTCCCCTGTGCACCTTCGCGAAAAGAGAGTTCGAAAAAAACTCAGCCTATAGAGATATCTTAAAGAAACAATAAAAAAGCGGCCAAGGGGCTTCGTATCTGCCCATTGGCCGCTTTTTATTCGCCGTTTACCTTTAGCATTCGTTCAGCTTTTCGACCAGCATATCGGGATCAATGCCATGCACCCAGGCGGCCTGTTCCACGGTTTCCATCAGAGAACTCGGGCAACCGATGCAGCCCATGCCGATCAATAGCAATGTCTGAATCGTGCGCGGCTTACGCTGGATCACTTCGGAGAGCATCATCTCTTTCGTGATGATTACTTCCTCTTTTTTTTCAGCGGATTCTTCCGCATTCGCCTTCTCTACGGATGTATTATCCTGTACCGGCTTCTGCTCCGGCCCTTTGGTGTCTTGTAACGATTGAAACAGATTCATAGTGCCTCCTTATTGCGCTCTGTATCATAACACAGCGGACTGTGTTTGGCTTGTCCTTAGTATCGATGTCATAAATCGATATGTTCTGCTGTTCTATACCCAAAAAGTTAACCAATCAAAACATCGGCTGACGAAAGGGCAACACTTGGCTTCAGCGATGACGAATACTTCTTCCTCGTATCGCATTGACCCATGCAGTGTAGCAAAATGTTTGCGAAGAAGCAAACGAGAGACGCAAGAAATATGGTAGGATTAAGAGACGTTTAAGGGCATAGTTATTTTGTGCCGGTCGCAGCCAATCACGGGGGAGGCTCATGCATACGAGCGCCCGGAAAGGAGAACTATGAAATACGAGAGAACCAATGCTTGGGAGGTCCTGACGCCGCAGCAGCGGGAGGAAATGGAAGCCTATTGCAAAGAGTACATGGCATTTTTATCCGAAGCGAAGACGGAACGTCTGGCACATGATTTTATTCAGAAAGCCGCCGAGAAGGCAGGCTTCATGCCTTTGGAAGAGGCGTTAAAAAAAGGTGTTAAAGCCGGCGATAAAATTTTTGCCTCAAATCGCGGCAAGAGTGCGGCACTCTTTGTCATGGGCAAGGATATCGCGGAAGGAATGGACATTGTGGGCTCGCACATCGATTGCCCGCGCCTGGATATTAAAGCCAATCCGCTGCATGAAGCGGGAAACCTAGCGTATTTGCGCACGCACTATTACGGCGGTGTAAAAAAGTACCATTGGGTCACCCTACCGCTGGCTTTGCATGGCGTGATGTTCACGAAAGAGGGCAAGCGCGTGGATATTCATATCGGTGAAGATCCGTCCGATCCGGTTTTCTACATCAATGATCTTCTGATTCATCTTTCTCGCAATCCGAATCAGAAGACTTCGGCCGAAAACCTGACCGGCGAACGCCTCCAGATCGTGATCGGTCACAGCAGCGAAGGCAAAGCCGATGATGACAAAGATCCCATCACGACGAATATTTTGAAATTGCTCCATGATAAATACGGTATCGAGGAGGAAGATTTTCAAGTAGCTGAACTGGAAGCTGTTCCCGCCGGCCCTGCTCGCGAAGTGGGCTTTGATCGCTCCCTCATTGCCGGTCATGGTCACGACGACCGTATCTGCTCTTTTGCCAATCTGAAAGCCATCTTGGAAATCGAGCATCCGGAACGCACTGCTGTCGGTCTTTTTGTTGATAAGGAAGAGGTCGGCTCCATCGGCAATACCGGCATGAAATCTCATTTCTTTGTGGATACCGTCGCGGAACTGATTGCCGCCAGCCGTGATACTTACAGCGAACTCTATATGAAGCGCGCCATGGCCAATTCACGCGTGCTCTCTGCCGATGTCACGGCAGCCTACGATGCACAATTTGACGGCACGCAAAAGTATGAAAAGCAAAACGCCGCCTATATGGGCTGCGGCGTTGCCATCGCCAAGTACACCGGTTCAGGTGGCAAGAGCGGTTCCAACGATGCTCATGCCGAATTCTTGAACGAAGTGCGTCAGATTTTCCGCAGCCACGATGTGGTCTATCAGACAGCCGAACTGGGCGCTGTGGACGCCGGCGGCGGCGGTACCATCGCCTACATTCTGGCCGAATACGGCGCCGATGTCGTCGACTGCGGCACAGCCATGCTCTCCATGCATGCCCCGATTGAATTGGCCTCTAAGGTTGACGCCTACGAAACCTATCGCGCGTATAAGGCGTTCCTGGAATAAAACTTAACATTGAGTGATAGGGAAGGCGGCCCAACGGGCCGCCTTTTTTGTATGATCAGTCAGCGATGTCTAGAGGTTGCGCGACGGTTGGGGGGTGTAGCATAAGCGGTATTACGGGTCAATTCTCTACTTTGCGGTTTTACCCCGGTAAATTGACGCAGAACTTTACGGCGGCTATCAGTCATTTCGCCATTTGCCCCCGTAAAGGAAGAGCATCGGAAGCTTCAAACTGCGCCGCATGAGGATTGCTCATTTTTTCTTCTGCATAACCTACCGAGCATATGGTTCCCGTGCGGGTCTCCCACTCCGAGATTGTATAATTCACTATTTTAGTGTATAATTTAAAAGTCTATCCATACTTTAAACCAGAAGGTGGGTGTTATCTTGCAGGAAAACAATTTGATTCAGGCGATTCGCAGTGAGGTAGAGCAGAACATCGGCCGCACTGTGGTTGTCCGCGCCGATAAGGGGCGAAAGCGCATCGTCACCAAAGAGGGCGTCATTGAAAATGCGTTTGATGATGTTTTCACGGTGCGCATCTCTAATTCTTTTGATATGGAACGTACAGTATCGTACACTTACACGGATGTTTTGACGTCCACTGTAAAACTGACCGTGTATTAAAACCGATGTAAGGAAAAGGAGCTCGCTGAGCTCCTTTTCTTCGTATGCGCCGCAGCGGGGAAGATGCGCCGGAGGGTACATCCCGCAGCCACGGAGTTATCCCGCAGCCGGGGCATACCGCATTTAGGGAAATCCCCCTTCATAGGGCGAAGGAATGAAGTTAGGCAGAGGAGCGAAAAATGGAACTGGAGCTGCAGGCAAACGCGAAAATTAATTTGTCGTTGGATGTGATCGGCATGCGAGACGACGGCTATCATGATTTGGATGGCGTGATGCAGGAGATTGCCTTGCATGACACATTGGACATTGAAAATGGGCGAGGAGGATTTGTCCTCTTTTGCAATCATCCGAATTTAAAATTGGATGAGAACAATTTGATCTATCGTGCGTGGAGTGCACTTCGCGATCGCGTGGAGGATGACTCCGTCATTATCGAATTGAAAAAGGAAATTCCGCTGTCGGCAGGACTCGGCGGAGGCAGTGCCGATGCGGCGGCCACGTTGGTCGGGCTGAATCGACTGTGGAATCTGGGGCTCACCGAAGAGGATTTAATGGAGATCGCAGCGACGATCGATTCCGACACGGCATTTTTTATTCGCGGCGGCACGCAACGTGCGCAGGGACGCGGAACAGTTTTGACCAAATTGCCCCCGTTCTCGCAGAAGCCTGTGATTTTGATCAATACCGGCGATACGATTAGTTCCCGCTATGTGTACGATCGTGTCGAAAGCAACGGACGCATACCGATTTCCAAGATGATCGATCTCTTACAGTACGATAATTTAAAGGCATACGGCCTCATGAAAAATCAAATGGAGAGCGTTACTTTCGATTCCATTCCGCAGTTGGCAGAAATCAAAAAGGAATTACTGGCTACCGGCGCACTTGCCGCATTGATGAGCGGAAGCGGCCCCACGATGTTCGGGTTATACGAAACCATGGAACAGGCGGAGACAGCGTATTCCTCTCTGTACGGAAAATATCCGTTTGTGGTACTGACGCGGACGGTGTAGGACAAAAAGGCATCGTTCGAGCCCGCAGAGGGGCAAACGCGCGAAAGAAGCGGCCGGAGTCGGAAACTTTTCGCATAGTTATTCGGAATGAGAATGAGAAAATGTTTTCCTTACATAGTTCATACATTCGTCATGAGTAATCCATCGTTTTACCGCTCTTTCGACTCGTACAACATGTTGGGTTCGAGGAAAAATTGAACACATTCATTAGAAGCTTTTGCCTCATTTTGTCCCATTTTTTTTCATTTTTGGCTTGAACATCCTTTCGGTGTTCGTTATAATACTACTAGTGTAAGATAAATTGCACGGGATACCGTTTTCACGAACGGAAAGCATAGAGGTATGTCGATGAAAAAAGATAGGCAAATTGAAAGACGCTTCAGAGAGCGCAAAGTGCGTCGCGAAATGCTTCATCGTCGCCGCCACAAAAGAAATGTCATGCTCGGCGTATGTGCGGGCGTATTTCTTCTGCTGGCCGGCAGTTTTGTTATTCGCCATTTCATGACCAGCTCCAGCGCCGTGGACACCCATATTGCATCGGCGACATCGCTGGAACTGATACAGGAATCAAAAACTTCATCGAAAGAAGCTGCCTCGGTATCGATTGATTACAAGACGCGTGCCGAGATGGAACAACAAAAGGCGGAACCCCGTCAAGAAAAAATGCAACACGACGGTTATACGGATACGTTGGACACCTATCTGCAGGTTTCCCGCGATACAACGCTGTTTACAAGGGATTCCACGAAGTCTCATGTTGTGGCACCCATTGCTAAGGATACCTATGTTGAAACCTACGGCAAGAAGGGCGATTGGACGAAGGTCGTGACCAAAGGGCGTACTGGTTATGTGCGCAATAATGACCTGGCCGTAGTGAGTGATGCATCGCTATTCAAGACGGTGGACGGTCATGTGATTGTCAATGCGACGTATCGTTTACCGGAATCGTATGAAACGGTTTTTCATCCGGATGCACAGGCAGGACTGAAGGTCATGCTTGAAGCCATGCAGCGTGACGGGTTGCAAGTTGAAGTGGCCGCCACGTATCGCAGCGCAGAGGAAGAAAAGAAAGAATTGGTCTTGCGTGGCAATCCAGGCCATGTACCGGATCCGGGACATGCCGTTTTCCAAACGGGCTATGGCGTGCAGTTCTATGCGCCGAATACGGATCCGCGCTTGGAAAATCATTTTGAAAACACGCCGCAGTTCCGTTGGTTGAAAAAACACGCACAAGAATACGGATTTGTACTGCGTTATCCGAAAGGTAGCGAAACCATTACCGGCTATCGTGCCGATCCCACGATTTTCTACTACGTGGGTGTTGAGGATGCCTCCATTATCAGCAATGAAGGGCTGACAATGGAAGTCTTCTACGGTGTACATTAGTGATTGAGAGTTATTAAGCCCATGGGTGTTACCTGTGGGCTTTTGTCTGCTTAGATGGTATGTCTGCGCAGGTGTTCGCTCCGAAGGGCAACTCAACAGGAGCAAGAGTAGGAGGAAATATGAAAGTATTGGTCACAGGAGGCTTGGGTTATATCGGCTCTCATACCGTCGTTGCCTTAGTGCAACGTGGTCACGACGTCGTTGTCGTTGACAACTTGTATAATGCGGAAGCAGAGGTACAGGGACGCATCGAAAAGATTACGGGCAAACCGCTGGAGGTAGTGATTGCGGACTGCACGGATGCGGAAGCCATGCAGAAGCTCTTCGACAACCATGCCTTTGATTGTGTGATCCATTTTGCCGGCTATAAGGCAGTTGGCGAATCGGTGGCAAAACCGCTGATGTATTATCGCAATAATTTGCTGAGTACCCTTGTGATCCTCGAGCAGATGCAAGCACATGATGTTCACACCATGGTCTTCAGTTCTTCTGCTACCGTCTATGCGGCGGAGAATACGCCGCCGTTTTCTGAAGATATGATCATCGGCTCAAGCAATCCCTACGGCTGGACAAAGGTCATGATCGAGCGCATCTTGCAGGATCTGTGCACCGCAGATGACAGCTTTTGTGCGGTATTGCTGCGCTACTTTAATCCCATCGGTGCTCACGAATCCGGTTTGCTCGGCGAACGACCGGTCGGAACACCGAATAACCTTTTGCCTTACATCTGCCAGGTTGCAGATGGCACGCAGGAAAAACTTCGTATTTTTGGCGATGATTACGATACGCCGGACGGCACGGGCGTGCGTGACTATATCCATGTTGTGGACTTGGCCCTCGGTCATGTGGCTGCGCTGGAAACAATGGCGAAGAAACCCGGTGCCCATGCGTTTAATTTAGGGACAGGCCGGGGCACCAGCGTAATGGAGCTGGTCCATGCTTTCGAAAAAGCATCCGGCGTTACGGTCCCCTATGAAGTACAATCGAGACGCCCGGGAGACCTTGCTACCGTCGTGGCGGATCCGTCGCTGGCGGAAAAGCAGTTGGATTGGAAAGCAACGCATTCCATTGAAGAGGCTTGCGCCAGCTCGTGGAGATTCCAGAAGGGGCTGCAAGACGAGAAATAAGGACCGTCGCCGTGGTGAAAGACAGTCGGCGAGGGCGCATTACGATAGCATAAAAAAACGGGAGCCAAAGGCAATGTCTTCGGCTCCCGTTTTTACGTCGATAAATATATCCATACTTTCTTATGCGCGCGTCCCGTTTTGGCGATGCTTGCGACGCATGCGGTTGTGGTAGATGTGATTGACCAAGCGGCGCACTTCCGGAATTTGTGCGAAGAGGATCAATACGCCATAAACGGCGGCGGCAACGAGCACGGTGACGCCCATGCGCAACAATTCCATGTGCCGTCCCATACCATAAAAGAGTGGATAGGCCACCAATGCCATTACGGTTGAAGCGGCTACGATTTTTGCCGTAGAAATCAAAAGCGACCGGAATTGCAGATTACCGCATTTTTTGCGTAGTGCGATGCCCATGAGAATAGCGCCCACGGCATTACCGATCATCGTGGAAGCGGCCAGACCGTTTAATCCGAACAAATACGACAAGATGAAGTTAAACGTGATATCCACACCTACCTGAATGGTGGAAAGGATCAGCGGCGTTTTAGTGTCGTTTAAAGCATAAAACGCACGTACAAAAACTTGAGAACATAAGAGTCCGATAAGACCGGGGGTATACCAGAACAAGGCGCCGGCTGTCATCATCGTCGAAGCTGCCGTGAATTGGTCACGTTGGTAGAACAACCGTACCAGAGGCTTTGCAAAAAGCATCATACCGACGGTGGCCGGGATGATGAGAAGCATGCCCTGTGTCAGGGAACGATTGATCACATGCTTAAAGGGGGTCAGATCCTTCTTCTGCGCGGCACGACTCATCCCGGGATAACATGCCGTGGTGATGGATACGATGACGACGCCCTGCACGAGCATGAACATCATGTTGGCATAGTTTAAGGCGGAAGCGCCGCCGTTTGGCACGAGGGTCGTTGCCAGGGCTTTGTCTACAATGATGGAAATATCGTTGACCAGGATGGAGAACATGGCCGGCACCGCAATTTCCAGAGATTCCAAAATGGCCGGATCTTTGGGCTTCAGAATGAATTGATGGCGATAGCCGACGCGCCGTAGTGCCCCGGGGAAGAAAATGTACTGTACGCCCATGGACACGACGCCGCCGAATGCTAGAAGATAGAGGCTGCCGGTACGTGCCGTCAGATACGAAAAGAAAATCATAACGACGTTCATAATGATACCGGTGGTGGCGGGGGTAAGGAAGTTATTGTAATTGTTGAGGTAGCCGATGAAGCCGCCGTTTAAGGCTGAGAAGAGAATGCGAAACAGGACAATGCGGGTAAAGAGTACGGCCTGGTCTAATTTTTCTCCTTCAAAGCCCGCCGCAACGAAATGCATGATTTGCGGCATAAAGACAAAACCAATGGCAACAATGGCTAACGCTAACACGACAACGGTATTTGTAAGATTGGCCGTGAAGCGATCCGCCTGCTTGCGACCGCGCTGCGCCAAAACCTTATTGTACATTGGTATAAAGGTTGTCTGAATCGAGAGAAAAAGAAAGCTGAACGCCATGGCAGCGACGCTTTCCGAAACAACGTAGATATCGGTAATCGTACCAGTGCCAAAAAACTTGGCCAAACTGACTTCACGAATCAATCCGGTCATTTTGGAGATGATGGTGACGATCATTAATTGAAAGGTTACAGATCCCATGGATACTCCTTTGTGTTAATCTCCTTTAGTCTATCACAAAAAAATTGTTCTGCACCTATACAAGAGCAGCGTAATCGACTATAATAGAAAAGGTTGTTAAACCTCTATCATTCTTTTCTTCGGACAAGAAACATCTTACATAGTCCCTAATTATAGAAAGGAATGGATATGGAATCAAATAATAGTGCAACAAAAAAAGTTAGAGGATGGGCGGAACCGAAGACCTTCACGCAACAGCTGAAGGACGTGACGCGTATCCGTAGTATTGTGAAGATTGGTGCGTTGGGCGCCTTGGGCTTTTTGCTCATGGAATTATTTCAAATCCCCATGCCCTTTGCTCCTGCTTTTATGAAAGTGGATTTTGGTGATGTTCCCGGTTTGATTGGCGGTTTTGCCATGGGACCCGTCGCCGGCTTTTTAATTCAATTGGTCAAAAATATTCTGAAATTATTTACCTCGGAAACTGTGGGTGTCGGCGAATTGTCCAACCTTATCGTCGGTTCGACCTTTGTGTTGGTCTCTTCTATTATTTATCGTCGCTCGCACAATAAAAAAGGCGCCATCGTCGGTTTGATTGTCGGTTCTTTGGCCATGAGCTGTATTGCCGTTTTATCCAACACGTTCTTCATTTTCCCCGCTTATGCGGCGGCCATTAAATTGGATTTGGATGTATTGGCTACACAAATCGGTGCGGCAAACGGCTTGGTCAGCAACTATATGACCCTGATGCTTTTCTCCGTTTTCCCGTTTAACTTGGTGAAGACTCTTTTGGAGAGTGTTGTGACATTCCTTCTCTATAAACGTATTTCTCCCATTCTGCACAGCTGGTCCTGATCCCCGGGCAGAAGAAATTGCCGCCGGTCATAGGGACGCCTGCGGCACACATCGCTAGACAGGAAATTCCCTCGGAAGATAGACCTTCCGGGGGAAGTGCATTACAATAAGAGAGAACAGAAGAAGAGGTGGCCCTTCGGGGCGCCTTCTTTTTATTGCCCGAATAGTCGGGACGAAGGGAGGACTGATGCGCATTGAAACGAAAGAAGCCATGCGGAAATGGGCGGAAACTTTTGCCGATTCCTTACAGCTTGGCGACGTTGTGAGCCTTGAGGGCACGCTCGGTGCAGGAAAAACACAGATTGTGACGTGGATTGCCGCATACCTGGGAGCCGATAGACCTGCCGGTTCTCCGACATTCTCTCTGGTCAATCACTACCCGACCCCAAAGGGAGATATTTTCCATTTGGACTTATACCGGCTGGAAAAGCCGGAGGACATTGAAGCGATCGATTATGAAACGTATTTTTATCCCGAGGAGGCGGTGACGTTTGTGGAATGGGCAGATAAGGCGGGAGACTATCTTCCGCATGGGCTGCGCCATGTGCGCTTAACGCCGCTGGGCGGGGAAGCAAGAGAGGTGGAAGTATGGCAAGACTGATCGGAGCAGACACCTCCACAAAAGCAACCGGGGTGGCAATTTACGAAACGGAGCACCCCCTCCACTGCGCCATTGTGGAACAGGATCGCCTGCGGGCAGAAGAATTATTGTCCGTCATGGATGCCCTGTGTAAAAAAAGCGGATGCCGTGCAGCAGAGGCGGATGCCTATGTCGTAGCGATAGGCCCCGGCTCTTTTACAGGGTTGCGCATCGGCGTGACGATGCTCAAGACCATGGCACAATTTACGCATCGCCCTATTATAGGCATTTCTACCTTATTGGCCTTAGCAGAAGAGGGATGCGCGCAGCAGGAAGCGCAATATTATGTGCCCATCATCGATGCCCGCGCCAACCGCATTTTTGCGGCAGCCTATTGCCAAAAGGGCGAAGTGATGGAATGCATCATAGAGGAAGGTCTGTATACGGAAGAAGCGTTACTGGAGCGGTTAAACGCTTTACCGATCGAAAAGGATAAACCGGCTTTTTGCTGGGCAGGCATTGGCTTGGATCGCCATCCGGCATTGTCTGCCGCATTTCCGAGCGTGGTGCAGAGAAAACTGACAGGAGATGCGGCACTTTCACCGATTGCTGCCGTGATGCGCCTGGCCGCCAAGCGATGGGAACGCGGTGACAGTGACGATGTACTGGATTTGGCGCCGCACTATCTTCGAAAATCGCAGGCCGAACTGGATCGCTTGCGTGCCAAGCATGAGGGGAGGCCGTCATGAGTCAAGCTGTGCCGACGCTGTGCATACGCGTGATGCAAGAAGGCGATCTGACAGTGGTGCACCGGTTGGAACGGGAAGCCTTTCGTAAAGCCTGGACGATCGATCAGCTGCGTTCGGAGCAACGGCAGCCTTTTACGACAGCAATGGTCGCAGAAGAAGCAGGTGAGGTGGTCGGCTATTATTTTTCTTCGGATGTTGCCGGGGAAGCAAGTTTGAATCGCATTGCCGTGACGAAGGATAAGCGCCACCAAGGCATCGGAAAAGCGCTATTGGACAGCTTTTTGGTGCAAGCACAATACAATGGCTCCCAAGAGGCCTTCTTGGAAGTCAATGCCTCCAATCAGAAAGCAATGGCGCTCTACGAACAGGCAGGCTTTCGTACCGTCGGAAGACGCCGTCATTATTATGCAGAGGAAATGGCGGATGCGCTGATTATGCGCCTTGCGCTATGGAAAGAGAAAGAAACGGAAAGGAGTGCCCATGCTGACCTTAGCCATTGAGTCTTCCTGTGATGAAACAAGTGTTGCGGTTTTGCGCAACGGACGCGAAGTGCTTGGCCAACTCATTTCGTCGCAAATTAAAGATCACGCCGTATTTGGCGGCGTCGTGCCGGAAATCGCCTCGCGCAAGCATTTGGAAGTGATCAATCATCTGCTGGAAGCCGGGCTGCGCGAAGCAGGCGTTCGAGCCGAGGACTTGGATTTGATTGCGGTGACACGCGGTCCCGGATTGGTGGGGGCCCTGCTGGTGGGCATTTCGGCAGCCAAGGCGATTTCCTACGTGCGGGATATTCCTATTGTGGGGGTCAATCACATGGAGGGCCACGTATGCGCGAACTATCTGGCGCATCCGGAACTGGAACCACCGTTTTTAAGCCTGGTCGTCTCCGGCGGGCATACGTATCTCTGTGTGGTAAAAGACTATGCGCATTATGAAGTCGTAGGTTCCACAGTGGATGATGCCGCTGGCGAAAGTTTTGATAAAATTTCAAGAGTGCTGGGTTTCGGCTATCCGGGTGGTCCAAAAATCCAAAAAGCAGCAGAAGAGGGCAATCCGCAGGCGTTCTCTTTTCCGCGTGCCATGATGGCAAAGGAGGATGGTTATACCTTCAGTTTCAGCGGCTTAAAGACGGCGGTTATCAATGAAGCCCACCACTATGAACAAATGGGTAAGCCCCTGCCGACGGCGGATATGGCGGCATCGTTCCAGCAAGCGGTGGTGGATGTGTTGACGGAAAAAGCGTCGCGCTTAATGGACGCCATGCCCCAGATGAAACGCTTTTGCTTATCCGGCGGCGTGGCAGCGAACAAGCCTTTGCAGCAGGCCCTTAAAGCGGCATGCACAAAACGCGGCGTGCAATTTTTTGTGCCGCCTGCGATTCTTTGTACCGACAATGCAGCCATGATCGGCTGCGCCGGTTACTATCAATATCAAGAACGCAGAGCGTCGTCATTGGATTTTGCAGCAGACCCGGATTTGGGCTTGTAATAACAGCAACAAACAGGAGGATGGAATGCAGGCATTAATGGATTTACACACGCATACGCTTGCCAGTGTGCATGCCTATTCGACGCTGACAGAAAATGCGCGGGAAGCAAAGAAAAACGGCTTGGAAATTCTGGGCGTTTCGGATCACGGTTATGGCATGAAGCATACGACATTTCCGGAATACTGGATGAATCTGGATGTGATTCCTGCCTATCTGGAGGGCGTACGCATTTTGCGCGGCATTGAAATGAATTTATACAATTTTGACGGCAAACTGTACGAGGACGACCTGATCGGCAAAACGGACTATATTATTGCTTCATTGCATGGCAATACTTTTGATTTTGGCAATAAGAAGCACAAGGACTATACACCGGTATATTTGAAAGCACTGGAGCGCTATCCGGAGATCAACATCATCGGGCATCCGGATGACGGACGCTATCCGATCGACTATGAAGAATTCATTCCCGCTTGCAAGGAACACCATGTGGCGGTCGAAGTGAATTGTTCATCGCTGAACGGATCCGGCTTCCGCCTGGATGCGGAAGCCAATCAGCGGGTGTATTTGGAATTGTGCAAAAAATATCAAGTCCCCATCATTATCGATAGCGATGCCCATATGTCGGTGCATGTAGGCGTGTTTGATGTGGCAGAGCAGCTGCTGCAGGAACTAGAGTTTCCGGAGGAGCTGATCATCAACGCCTCTTGGGATAAATTGGAAAGCCTTCTGGGCTACGCATTATAGGAGAGAGTATGCAATACGAGAATCTGAACCGTGCCCAACAGGAAGTGGTGTTGTCGGACGATCCGGCGCTGTTGGTGTTGGCAGGCGCCGGCTCTGGGAAGACACGGGTTCTGACGACAAAAATCGTGCGTTTGGTGGAGGAAAAAGGCACGGATCCCCGTCATATTCTGGCGTTCACCTTTACCAATAAGGCGGCGGCGGAAATGCGAGAGCGCGTGGAGAAGGCGCTCGGTGAGGAGCCGCGGGGTATGTGGATTGGCACCTTCCATTCCATGTGCGCACGTCTTTTGCGGCGGGACATTGCCTGTCTTGGCTACAGCTCGGATTTCACCATCTACGACACACAGGATCAACGCACTTTGGTCAAACAAATTCTGAAGGATATGCAGGGAACGCGCGATATGCGTCCACAGACAGTGCTGGCTCGCATTTCGGATTATAAAAATCGCAGTGTGTCGGTAGATGCCGTGCTACAGAGTGCACAAATGGAGCGCGAAAAGATCATCGCCCATGCGTATCGTCGCTATGAAGAGACAAAGAAAAAGAATAATGCACTGGATTTTGATGACCTCATTCTCAAAGCCATCGAAGTTTTGAAACAGGACGAGGTACGCGCACACTACCAAGAAAAATTCCAATACATCTTTGTCGATGAATATCAGGATACGAACCATCCGCAATATGAATTAATTCGTTTATTGACCGGAAAGCAAGCCTCCATCTGTGTGGTTGGCGATGCCGATCAATCCATCTATGGCTGGCGCGGGGCAGATATTCATAACATTCTCTCGTTTGAACGGGATTTCCCCGGCGCGCGCACGATACTTTTGGAGCAAAATTATCGTTCTACATCGCATATTTTGAATGCCGCCAATCAATTGATTGCGCACAATCGCGAGCGTAAGGATAAAAATTTATGGACGGCCAACGGGGAGGGTGAGGCGGTACATTTTCGTCGGGTACAAAGTGAACACGAAGAAGCGGCCCTTGTTGCTTCGCAGATTCGCCAGGAAGAAAAGAATGGCGTGGCGCTAGCGCATATGGCGGTGCTGTATCGTACAAATGCGCAATCGCGACCGTTTGAAGAAGCGTTTTTGCGCGAGGGGCTGCCGTACCGCGTCATCGGCGGCTTAAAGTTCTATGATCGCGCTGAAATCAAAGATCTTGTGGCCTATATGAACCTGATCTTGAATCCGCTGGACGATGTTTCCTTTACGCGCATCGTGAATCAACCAAAGCGAGGCATCGGCGAGACAACTCTTGCACGCCTGCGGGAGGAAGCGGCCTCGGCCGGCATGTCCCTGTTGCAAGCAGTGGAAGAGGAAGAGATCCTCAGCAATCTGACCGTGACACAGCGCAACAAATTGATGCAATTTGGCGATTTGATCCAAGAGCTCAATCGTGAACGTGAAGATATGAAGATCACGCAGTGGGTGGAGCATGTGTATGAACGTAGCGGCTATCGGGACATGCTCGAATCCAGCCATGCCATTGAGGATCAGTCGCGCATAGAGAACGTGGGCTCCTTTTTGGATGCGGTTTCCGTGTACGAAGAAGAGGAGGAGGAACCGTCACTCGTCAACTACTTGCAGAGTCTGTCCTTGTTATCTGACTTGGATAAGACGGAAAACAAGGAAAATGGCGTCAACCTGTTGACTATCCATTCGGCAAAGGGTCTCGAATTCGAAGTTGTTTTTGTCGTCGGACTTGAGGAAGGCCTGTTTCCGAGCCGTCGCTCGATGGAAGAAGGCAATCTCGAGGAAGAGAGACGGTTGCTTTATGTGGCCATGACGCGTGCGATGAAGCACCTCTATCTTTCTCAAGCGCAAAGCCGTCGCGTATTCGGTACTCCCATGGCTGCCCTGCCATCTTCCTTTTTGGAAGAGCTGGAGGGTTCCATTGAGACGGAAGATATGCCGTCGGTGTTGACGCGTTCCAATGTCTATGATCGCAACTATGCGCCGCGTAGCAATGCCGCCGATCCTCGGTTACGCGCCGAATACGATCGCAAGCGTGAGGCATTTCGTACTATGATTCGTGAAAAACAAAAACAACGCGATGCCGAACTGTCGACATCGCTTAGGGTTGGGGATAAGGTACAACATAAGAAGTTTGGTCACGGCACGGTGATTGCCGTGGTGCCGCAGGAAAATGGCGATGAAGTAACGGTGGCGTTTGAAGGTCGTGGCATCAAACGATTGAATGCTACCTTGGCGCCGATGAAAAAACTTTAGGAGGCAGCGATGCAAGCGGATGACGAAAAACGGATGCGCGCATTGGTCGATGAACTGAATCGGCTGAATTATCACTACTACACGTTAGACGCACCGCTGATGAGTGATGCGGATTACGACGTGCGCTATGATTCTCTATTGGCACTCGAGAAAAAAACCGGCATCATTCTGCCGGATTCACCGACGCAGCGTGTGGGCGGCGAGATTCTGAAAAAATTTACCAAGCATCGTCATCTGGCACCGCTTTTTTCGCTCGGAAAAACAAAAACCGTGGCAGAGGTGCAAAAATGGGCGAGGGACGTGAAAGAAGCCGTGACTGCCTATAATCGAACCCATCCGCAGGAGCCGCTTCCGGAACCAGAATATTTTGCAGAACTCAAATTTGACGGTCTCACCGTGAACCTGACCTATGATAAGGGGCAGCTGGTGATGGCTTCCTCCCGTGGCAATGGCCGTATCGGAGAGGAAATTCTGGCGCAGGTGCGCACCATTCCCTCCATTCCGCTTTCCATCCCGTTTCAAGGCACTATGGAAGTGCAGGGTGAGGGCGTAATGCCTCGTTCGGCCTTGCGTCGATACAATGAAGATGCGGAAGAACCTCTGAAGAATGAACGAAATGCCGCTGCCGGCGCTTTACGCTCCTTGGATCCTTCCGTAGCAGCTTCCCGACATCTGGATGCCTATTTTTATCAGGTCGGTTATGTGCGCCTCTCTGAGGAAACGGCAGAAGATGCCGCAGCACATCCGTTGGCCACAGCGCCTTTTGCGACGGAGGAAGCGATGTTTGCGTTTCTCAAGGAGAATCGTTTTAAAGTACATCCGTTCTTGCGTCGCTGTAAGACGGTGGAAGAAGTGCTCGACGCTATTGCAAAAGTCAAAACGTTGCGTGATGAAATTGATGTTCTTACCGATGGTGTGGTGATTAAAGTCAATGATTTGCGTACCCGCGAATTGCTCGGCTTTACGGCGAAATTCCCGCGCTGGGCGATTGCCTTTAAGTTTGAACCGGAAGAACTCATTACCACGCTCAAAGACGTGGAATGGAATGTCGGACGCACCGGGAAGGTGACGCCGACGGCCATACTTGAGCCGGTGGAAATCGGAGGAGCAACCGTTTCACGCGCGACCTTGAACAACTACGACGACATCTTGCGAAAGGGTGTACGCTTGGGGGCGGACGTGAAGATTCGCCGTTCCAATGAAGTGATTCCGGAGATTTTGGAAACGCTGGATACGCCGGGGCGCCAAACGGAGACGATTGAAAAACCGACACATTGTCCGGCCTGTGGTGCCGAACTGGTCTACGATCGTGTGCATATTTATTGCCCCAATTCGCTTTCCTGTCGGCCGCAATTGATTTCGCGTTTGGTGCATTTTGCTTCACGCAATGCCATGGATATTGATGGACTGTCGGAAAAAACATTCGAGAAATTATTGGATTCCGGCTTTTCGCAGATGGCGGACCTGTATCGCTTACGGGAAGAAGATATTTTAAAGTTGCCGAATTTTAAGGAAAAGAAAACAAAAAATCTTCTCTCTGCGATTGAAGCTTCTAAGACTCCAACCTTTGGCGCGTTTCTTTTTGCCCTTGGGATTCCCGAGGTGGGAGAACGCACGGCGCACGATTTAGCCGCACACTTCGAGGACTTTGAGGCGCTGCGTCATGCTTCAGTCGAAGAACTTACCACCATCCCGGATATCGGCGAGACCACGGCAGGCAATATCGTGGAATTCTTCCATGACCCGCATATTACCGAAGCGATTGATGCTTTGCTGGCGCAGGGAATTACCATTCAGTATCCGAGAAAACCGGACGAAAATGAGCTTTGGCTGCAGGATCAAAAGATCGTCATAACAGGCACGATTGAGGGATGGACGCGTGCAGAACTTGAAAAAGCGGTGACGGCAGCTGGCGGACGTGCCCAGGGTTCTGTTTCCGCTAAGACCGATCTGGTTCTGGCCGGGGAAGCGGCCGGCTCCAAGCGTACGAAAGCAGAACAATTGGGCGTGCCTATTTTGGAAGGCGAGGCATTGCAGGATTGGCTGACTCGCTTGAACCCGGCGAATGAGCAAGCTTAGGCAAAGGCAAATATAGCGCCAGAAAGGAGAAAACCCATGTCCGAATCCCATACCGAACCGATTCACGTTCTCATCTCCACGGGCAATCCTGATAAAGCCCACGAATTGCGTGCGCTCTTGGGGGATCGCTTTGTCGTACAAACAAAAAATGAAGCCGGCTTTAGCGATTTGATCATTGATGAAACGGGAAGCACGCTCGAAGAAAATGCACGTTTAAAGGTCGTCGGCTTGTACCGCGCGCTGCTCGAAGAGGGAAAAGACCCCAATGCCCTTTGGATTTTAGCCGACGATACCGGCCTCTTTGTGGATGCGCTCGACGGACGTCCGGGTGTTTATTCCGCTCGCTATGCCGGTCCCGGCGCTACCTACGCCGATAATGTCCATAAATTGCAAAAAGAGATGGAGGCCACACCCTGGCAAAATCGCGGTGCCCGCTTCCGCACTGTCATCGCCCTTTGCCGTAATGGTGAAACCGAGACTGTGGAAGGCATCTTGGAAGGCCGTATCTTGGAACACGAGCGCGGCACAAACGGCTTCGGCTATGATCCGCTGTTCTACGTGGCAGAAGAGGGGCGCACATTAGCGGAGATGAGCGATGTCGAGAAAAATCATATTTCCCATCGCTCCCGTGCCTATCGCGCTTTATTAAAGAAATTAGAAGAGGAAGGCGCCCTTGTGAAGGACGACGATAACGAAGAATGACGGAACGTATTTTATTAGTGGCAGATACTCATGGCGACATATACCGTATCATGCACTATGCCCAAGAGATGAAGGGGATCGATCGCATCTTTCATTTGGGCGATCATGCCTGGGATGGCGAAGAAATGCAGGAGATGCTCGGCCGCGTGGTACTGAGCGTTCGCGGCAATAACGACTGGGGTTCCCCTGCGCCATGGGAACATCAGGTTCTCATAGAGGGATTTTCCATTCTCCTCCTGCACGGGCATCGCCAAGGAGTACATTTCGGCCGCCAACAATTGGCCGACTATGCCTACGATAAGCTTTGCGATATCGTTGTCTATGGCCACACGCACGTGTTTGCTGACGAACGATTTGGCAAAGTTCGCGCTATCAATCCCGGCTCTGCGAGTTTACCTCGCGACGGCATGGCCAGTTGCGCCATTCTGACACTCACCAAGGGCGAAAAACCCATCGTGGAACGCGTGAATCTGGAAAACTTTTAGGCAGCGGTCACAAAACGCTGCCTTTTGCGGCAGGAGGCCTGTGTCATCTATGTCTTATCAGATTAGACGGAAGGGCCACACGGTCTGCGGTGCAGCATTGCAAAACCACAGGCTATCCTATAAAATAGAACGACAGTGTGTGCCATTAGCGCAGTGGAAGCGCGCCACTCTCCGGAAGTGGAGGCCCGGGGTTCGAATCCCCGATGGCACGAAACTTTAAAGCCGTTGAAATCATTAGATTTCAACGGCTTCGTTAGCTTATGGGGGGTATTGAGATCTTTCTCACTTCACAAGCGCTTTAATATCCGCCAGGAGAGTAGCCACGTCGCTTTCTTCGGTAGCCCAGCTCGTGCAGAAACGGATCGCAATGCGTCCATCCTCGAGCGTTGCCCATCGCTCAAATACGTACTTTTTCTCCAATGCTTCCACCTGCTCCTTTGTAAAAATCGGGAAAATCTGATTGGTCGGCGATGAAGAGAAAAAAGAGATGCCATAGGAAGTCATTTCATCGTGCATTTTCTTGGCCAGAGCAATAGCGTGCGTAGCGATGGTTGTGTAAAGGTGATCGGTAAAGAGCGTGTCAAATTGCAATCCCAGGAAGCGCCCCTTGGCCAGCATGCCCTCATTTTGCTTAATGGAATAGCGGAATTGCGGCTTAATCGTGTCGTTGGTGATGACGATGGCTTCGCCGAACATCGCACCGACTTTCGTTCCACCAATGTAAAACACATCGGTTAGGCGAGCCAAATCGGGCAGAGTTACCTCGTTTTCCGGGGTGGCCAGCGCATAGCCCAGACGTGCCCCATCGATGAAGAGAAGAAGGTCATAGGCATCGCAGACGCGGCGAAATGCCTCAAGCTCCGCCTTGGAATAGAGCGTGCCTTGCTCTGTCGGCTGGGAGAGATAGACCATTTTCGGCGCAATTTCATGCTCCGGATAGTCCATGGCACGATACTTTTTCATATACGCTTCGACCTGCTCGGCTGTGATTTTGGCATCTTTTTCTGGCAGGGGCAGCACTTTGTGGCCGCGCGCTTCTGTCGCACCGGTCTCGTGACCGTTGATATGCCCGGTCACGGCACACAATACGCCTTCCCAAGGACGCAAGGAATGCGAAATGACGGTTACATTGGCTTGTGTACCGCCCGTCACAAAGTGAATGTCGGCATGCGGTGCCTGACAAGCCTCCATAATGCGCTTGCGCGCCGATGCGCAGTATTCATCTAAGCCGTAGCCTTGCTGCTTCACCAGATTGGTCTCTTCCAATCGCTTCAAAATAGCCGGATGGCATCCTTCAATATAATCCGTATCAAATCGCATGGAATCCTCCTTTTGCCGTATGTGTCATTGTTAAATGAATGTAGTTATGATCATTATAGCGCAAGCCCTGTAGCGACAGAGCAGAAAGCACCGGGGTAATCACTTTGGTAAAACGGCGGGTAAGCTCTTTTTAAAATTGACAGAAAAATTTTCGTCCTGTATAATAGAACAATCAAAGCTGTGGTGGGTATGGCCTAGCTGGTTAGGGCGCCAGATTGTGGCTCTGGAGACCAAGGGTTCGAATCCCTTTACCCACCCTTTTTTTGTGCCCGAATTTCGTCGGGCTTTGCGGGAATGGCGGAATTGGCAGACGCGCCAGACTTAGGATCTGGTGTCCTAGACGTGGGGGTTCGAGTCCCTTTTCCCGCATGAAGGAGAGAAGCGTTTATCACGCTTCTTTTTTTGTGCCCTGCGGGGGACATTTATGACCAAAATACGATATGCATAGAACGGAAAAGAATGAATTGGGACACGGCGAGCCCTTTTTAGGAGTGCCTTTGTCCATATGAAACACTGTGCGACAAATAACCGAATGTTGGGATACGGTGAGAAAAAGAACCTTGCATAATAGCAGTAGCGAAGAAAGGCTTCGCTGGTTAGAAAAAGAAAGTGAGGTTCTATGTGTAAGCGTATCGTATCGAATGTAAGGTTCCGAATTCTGTGGCTAGTTGTTGCCATCATGATTTTGGCGGGTGTTTTGCGTCCGTCGGCAGCCGCCCAGGATATTCGAGACCAACCCTTTGTCTGTGTCATCATGCAGCCAAAAGAAGAACTGGATATTGTGTATAAATTACGCAAGATGGGGCGCTCTTCCAAAGTAATAGAGCAAGAAACGGAGATGAAGCAGCCGTTTTTCCTCTATACGGTGCCGAAATCGATTAACAATTATAACGGCAGTAAAACGTATTGGAAACCGGAGTATCGCATCTACTGCATTGAAGGTACCGGCGCTCCGAATTTTATTGTGAACAGCGGATTTGATAACGTCCCCAGTGATGTATATCGTGCCCATAAAGGCGTGCTTTCCGAAGTGGAAAAAACATTTGAGGTTACGAAGGATGACTGGAGGCTGACCGCGCACGCCTTGGCTTACAATCGCTATGCGGGGATGAATACACGATACAATCAGGCAGTTATCTATTTAGGCCTGAATCAGACCGTATATTCACGTAAAGTCTACCTTCCTAAAAGCGCAAGTGAGAGCTTAGGATCGCTCAGCGAAAAAAACAAGGCGGCACATAACACGCATAAAGATTGGAATATTGTCGCGGACACGCTTTCCGAGTCGCGCTTGATGGAGTTGCGTTCTGCCGTTATGTGGCCGACAAAATCCCAATCGATGAAGGTGACAAAGCCCGGTACCTATACCTTTGCCTCTGTGGTCGGCTTTGCCATGCCGGGGATGTTTGCCGTCTCTTCGGGCGATGCTGTCGTTTTGCCCAAGGAGATGAAGGAACCCATGAAGCGTGACGCGTTACTCCATAAAGACGACGGATATGCTCTCACCTTTACCGTACCCAAAGGCGCTAAGAACGGCAACTATACCATTGCCGTGAATCGCCCGGATTATTCGGGAACGCCCGAGTGGCTTGGCTATTCCAGCAATACAGATCTGCAAAAATCGGGACAGTGGTTGGGCTATGTATCCGATGCGTTGCCACTGCAAAAAACGTCGCTGACGGTCGAGGTGCAACTGGAACCGGAACCCGCGTCGAGCGAATCGGTATCCTCCGAAGCTTCTCATGAGTCGCTTTCGTCTTCTGAAAGTTCTTTAGAAGCCTCCGTTGCGCCGGATTCCGGTTCCCAGACAACGACGTCTTCAAAAGACATACCGCTCACACCGCTAACGCCTGCAGAGAGCATATCTTCCGAGGAACCGCCGGAGGAGACGTCGCATGCTTTGACCAAGGTGGAGGTACACACTACCACTCAGGTCAATCCGCAACAGACCAACACATTGACGGTAAAGCCGAATCCACTTCAAAATGCGCTGCGTACTGTGTCACTGTGGTTGGACGAGAAGGTCACCCCTAAGGCAGACGCAACCAGCGTGAAGGACGAGAGCAAGACGGTGGCGGTTCCCGGCGAAGCGGTATTGAGCGCTTTGGATGACAAGACAGGCACGAAAAAAACGCTTGCGACTGCGCCGAAGCAAAACCGTATGGCTCAATCGTCAAGCGCCTCTGCCGATCCGTATCGTATTGCCCAAACGTCGGAAGATGGCTATTCCATTGATGCGCCGCCCATCACCGGCGATTCCATCCGTCTGGTTCTTTGGAGCGTCGTTTTATTGGCTTCTTCCGGCGGCTTACTGGTCATGCACCTCTACCTGCGTCGTCATCGCAACTGAACCGCAACAGGGCTTACTTTTTAAGCGATTTCTGATAAGATACAATCAAATATCTTACAGAAATCAAGAAAGAGGAGCCTATGGAGACATTTATCCAACATGCTATGTTGTCCTGGGCATCTGTCACGCCAACGGTTGCGGCGGTCTTCATGACGGGAAGTCGCATGAACCCCGCAGCGGTTAAAAAAGAATCGGATCCGTATGATTTTGTGTTGGTCGGAAATCCGAAAGACGTGCAGGTGACAGAGATGGACTGGGGAGAACAATTTTCTTCCTCAATACTTCAAATCGGCTGTGTGGAAAACGAGCCTTATCCTCGCTATCGTATTTTTTTGGAAGATGCCTCGCGCATCAATATTACCGTGGTGTCGGAAGAGGGGATGGAAGCGTTCTTGAAAAAAGACAGCTTAGCGACGGTTCTTTATGATCCGCAGGAAAAATATCAAACACTGGAAAATCAGAATGATCTTACGCTACGCACAAAAAAGCCTACGCCAAAAGAGTATGCGCTCTGGTGCCAGCGTTTCTTCAGCGATATTACGGATGTCGTTATAGCCTTGGCCGAAGAGGAATTGGTGGTGGCCCAGGTGAAACTCAGTCGCGCGCGCGAAGCACTGTTGGCAATTAATCGTGCGGCGGTAGCATCGGACTCCTCCTTCCACATCAATTTGGGCAGCGATGGAGAAAATCTGAAGGCCTATATGAACGAAGTGGAATACGACCATTTGGCGCGCTCCTATGCGCAAACGGAGCGTGCACGCATTTGGGATGCGGTATTCCAAGCCTGCATGTTGTTTCGTAAGGCGGGACTTAAGCTCAATGCAGTGGAAGGATTTTCCTATCCGAAAAAACTGGATGTGGATATGATGCGCTATTTGCGTAAAACGTGGGAGGAGACAAGATGAAAAAGGGAAAAATTCGCGTCCTGTGGCTGGTATTGGCGCTACTTGTGACGCTGCCGAGTATACCCGCCGCTGCTGATTCGGCAGACAATGCGATAACTCTATCGCCCTATCAGGGCGATACGTCAAAGCATTTTCAATCCTCGTTCACGTATTATAACGAAATTCGCGCGATGCTCATCGGGGAACCAACGACGGGGAAAATCCTGATTGAAAAGAATAGCGATGAGCCCCTGGGCATTGCCTCGATGACAAAGCTGATGACTTGCTACATCGTCAAAAAAGATATTCGGGATGGAAAGCTGGATGCGAAAAAAGTGGTGACGGTTACGCCGGAAGCGGCCGCTTTTAATGCACAATCTTCGTCCAATTACGGTTTACAAGTGGGTGAAAAGTTGACCGTGGAGCGTTTGCTGATGGGCATGATGGTTGTTTCGGGAAACGATGCGGCCACGATGCTTGGGCAAGTGGTTGGAGGCAATGAAGTGGATTTTGCCAAGCGCATGAACGCAGAAGCACAAGCGCTGGGCATGAAGAAGACACATTTTGTCAATGCCAGCGGATTTACCGTTAACGGGAAATACAATACATCCACGGCACGCGATATGTTTTTATTGGCTTCCACACTGATCCGTGAGTTTCCGGAAGTGCAGGATTGGGCAAAAATCAAAACCGTGGATGAGCCGGAACGCAAGTACAAAGGAAAATCAACGCTCACCGAAGCCACGGTTGCCATTCCCGGGATGACGGGTCTTAAGACTGGCGTTACGGATGAAGCGGGATATTGTTTCACCGGTTCCTTTGCACTGAAGTCCAGCGTGGATGGCGGCGCTTTCGAAGCCGTCACCGTGGTCATGGGGACAAAGAGCAACGATGCGCGCTGGCGTACAACGAAAGAACTGGTGGATCTGGCCGCAGGAACTTTTTCGCATGTTCCTCTCGTGGATGCAGCAAAACCGGTCAAACGCTATGCCATTCCTTCTGCCGAAGAAGAATCGATAGTGCTCTATCCGGCCAAATCTTTCTCGGTGTTCACCTATACGAATCAAAACTTTGATGTGCGCTACAAGATTGACGAAACGATCAAAGCCCCCACTGCGGCCGAAGCAAAATTCGGAGAAATTTCCGTCTATCGGGACGGAAAACTCATCAAGATCATTGACATTGTTTCCCATAAACCCACCAGAAAGGCGGGTTTATGGACGCGCTTAACACGGGCTACTTCCGATTTTGTCCGTTTCCTGTCCAATCTTTTTTAATGCAAACACTTGTGTCCTCATCGAATTAGAAGAGTCAAGCGTCTCACGTAAAAAGCCGACCCTCGGGTCGGCTTTTTTTATCGCAGTATGAAGGATTCGAACCCTCGGCCTTCCCCTTAGGAGGGGGACGCTCTATCCAACTGAGCTAATACTGCACACAATTCACGGTATTATTGTAGCATAATCTTTCTGTTTGGAAGCATGCAATGACGCATATATCGCAATATCGACTTTTGACAAGAGTTTTCCTCCGAGCGATTCAGAAGGTTGTATCCGAGGAAAAATCTTTGCTATAATGGGGGAAAGCGATTGGAAAAGGGGGACCCCGTATGAAAGTGTATTATGCCGCTCCGCTCTTCAGTGAAGCGGAACAGCGCTACAATGCCTACGCAGCGCAAACGATACGAGCAGTATCCGAAACGATTGATTTGTACGTTCCGCAGGAACAAACGGACATTAATGATAAAACAAAATATGCCGACAGCGTTATGATTGCAAAAGTGGATACAGAGAAGGTCTTGGAGAGCGATCTGATGATTGCTGTGCTGGACGGTCTAAGTATCGATCCGGGCGTTGCAGCGGAAATCGGCATCGCCTATGCGAAAAAAATCCCCATATTGGCGCTTTACACGGATGTGCGCACGCAAGGAGCCGACGTGCCGGAAAAACTTGAGGCATTGCAAGTGCTCGCTGAATCACAATTTTCCTATGTAAATTTATACGTGGTGGGTTTGGTGAAAGAGCATGGCGCCGTGGTATCCACCTTGGAACAACTACAGGAAGAAATTCGTAAATACATCTAAATTGATTTGTACAGTATGAAAACGGTATCCCTTCAGAAGCTGTTCTCGGAAGGGGAAGAAGGAGGAAGGAATGAAAAAGTATAATACAGAGCAGATTCGGAATCTCGCCTTCGTCGGCCACAGCGGCGCCGGCAAGACCACTCTTGCTGAGGCGCTTCTCTATTTAACGCATGCGACTGAACGCATGGGCTGTATCGAGGATAAGAATACCGTCTCCGACTTTGATCCGGAGGAACAGGCTCGTCGTATTTCTATTGGCCTGAGCGTATTGCCGGTAGAATGGAAAGACTATAAGATTAATCTTTTGGATGCGCCCGGGTATTTTGATTTCGCAAGCGAAGTGCTCGTATCGTTGCGCGCAGCCGAAGCAGCGTTGATGGTCATTGATGCCTCGGCTGGCATTGAAGTCGGTTCTGAAATCTATTGGAATTACACCGAAAAAATTCACCTTCCTCGCATTATTTTCCTGAATAAGATGGATAAACCGAATGTCGATTTTAACGTACAGGTATCGAACTTGCACCAGCAATTCGGTAAAAAAGTCATTCCGCTGACGCTGACCTTGGGCGCCGGCGAAGACTTTGAAGGCATTATCGATATCATCGACAAAAAAGCGTTCCGCTACGACGGTTTTAAGAAAACGGAAGTAGAAATTCCAGAGATCCGTAAAGCGGAGGTAGATGCGGCCTACGATGAAATCGTCGAAGTCATTGCCATGACGGATGATACTTTGATGAATAAATTTTTCGAGGGCGAAAGCTTTACGCATGAAGAAATTGCGGAAGGAATGACCGCCGCCATGTTGGACGGCTCAGCAGTGCCTTTGATCGCCGGCTGTGCGACAACGGGCGCCGGCTTGGATCTTTTGATGGATGCCATCGTAAAGTATATGCCGGCTCCGAATGACTCGCGTGCACATTCCGGTTTCCGTCCGGAAGAAGGCGATCCGGTAGCCATGGATCCGACGCAGCCCTTGCGCGCTGTGGTCTTTAAAACGGTAGTTGACCCGTTCGTGGGTAAGGTTTCCATTGTGAAAGTCGTCAGCGGCACGGTGAAGAAGGGAGACGCTCTTATTTCACTGCGTACCGGCGAATCTTTAAAACCCGCCGGCATGTTCTATGAACGCGGCAAAGAGCATCTGGATACGGATGAAATTATGGCGGGCGATATCGGTGCTTTCTCGAAGCTGGAGAAGCTGTCCACTGGCGATACCATTGCTACGAATGCGGATGCGATTCCGTTCAAGCACGTGAAGACGCCGGAACCGACGCTGACCTTTGCCATCCAGGCCGATTCCAAAAACGATGACGATAAACTCTCCCCATCGCTCAATAAATTGCAGGAAGAAGATCCGAGCTTCAAGGTAGAGCGCAATAAGGAAACCAATCAGATGTTGCTACGCGGACAGGGCAACGTTCAGCTCGAAGCAATGATGAATAAATTAAAGACGAAGTATGGCGTGAATGTGCATCGTATCCCGCTGATCATTCCGTATCGTGAAACCATCCGCGGCAAGAGCGATGTCCAAGGTCGCCATAAGAAGCAGTCCGGCGGCGCCGGACAGTTTGGCGATGTCTTTATTCGCTTTGAGCCCATTCCGGACGGCTTTGAATTTGCCGAAGAGGTCTTTGGCGGTTCGGTACCGAAGAACTACTTCCCGGCCGTTGAGAAAGGCCTGGAAGAATCTCTGTCCAAGGGACCGTTGGCGGGCTATCCCGTAACCGGCCTTAAAGCCACCCTCTATGACGGTTCCTATCACCCGGTTGACTCCAACGAAATGGCTTTTAAGATTGCGGCTTCCATCGCTTTCAAGAAAGGTGTTGAGGCAGCCGATCCGGTACTGCTTGAACCTGTCATGACGTTAAAGATTACCATTCCCGATGAGTATCTCGGCGATGTCATGGGCGATATGAACAAACGTCGCGGCCGTATCCTCGGTATGGAGCAGGACGAAGACGGCAATCAGGTCGTCAACGCCGAAGCTCCCTACGCGGAAGTTCAGGAATACGCCATTGATCTGCGCAGTATGACACAGGGACGCGGCTCCTTCACATCGGAATTCAAGAGCTATGAGCAGGTTCCGCATGAAATTGCCGAAAAAGTCATCGAAGAAGCGCATAAGGAAGAATAAGAAGTTGGCCCGGTGGCCGACGTTAAATACGAAAAGGAAGGCGGCCTTAAGGCCGCCTTCCTTTTTGACCATCATTGACAAATTCATGCTGCAAGCGTATAGTAAGAGCAACCATCCTAGGCGATGGCTTTCTTTTTACTATGAAAAGTCAAAGTAGGTCAGCCAACGCATTGCCTCTATGACGTTGCATCACAATACTCTGTCACGGCGAAAGGGACAGTTGTTCCACGCGTCGGAAGCCTACCTGTCCATCGCCACGGAACGATGTAAAGGAAGTATGAGGAATTTTTAATCCTCATGTTCAATTCATATCTTTGCCGTATGATAGCAAAGAACCGAGAAAAGGAAGGAGAGGGGAACCATGGCTGGTTTAACCAATCGTATTGAACAATTCCTTCTGCAATTGATGGAGGAAGAGGAGGAAGGCGTGCTGGAAATCGGCCGCAATGACTTGGCGCAACGTTTTGCCTGTGCCCCTTCGCAAATCAATTACGTGTTAACGACCCGTTTTACCCCTTATAACGGATATTATACAGAGTCCAAACGCGGTGGCTCCGGGTATATTCGCATCATTCGCTTGGAGCGATCGTCGGAGGATGTTGTTTCGGAAGTTCTTTCAGAAGTTGTACAGGATGAAATAACGCTGGATAAAGCGCGCCATATCCTTCGTTCGTTCAGGGATCGCAATTGGCTGACGCCTCGAGAATGTCAGATGATGTTATTAGCCATGGACGACCATGCGTTGTCTGCCGTGCCCTTGGCCGAGCGCAATGAAGTGCGCGCCGGTATCTTGAAAAATATGTTGATCATCTTACTGCGATGAGGAGGATGAAATGAAGTGTGATTTTTGTGATAACGACGCCAATGTAGAAATTGTCGTTTTCATTAATGGAAAAGCGCAAAAGGTGCGCATGTGTTCCTCTTGCTACCAGAAAAAATTGGCCGAGATGATGGGCCAACTTCCGAAAGAATGGGGCGGCAAAGAATTGACCGACCAGATTCGTTCCATGCTGGAAAAGGCGCAGGAAGGCGGATTCATGCCGGGCATGGAGGTCTCGTTTCTGCAATCCGATATGCCGAATGTGCCTCCCATGGAGGACGCTGCCGATGTGGCGGAAGAATCCGACGAAGATGCCAATGACGAGGATAGTGGCGAGGGAACGAGTCAGCTGAATCCCTTCCGGCAGTTGTTCATGCCAATGGATGGCAAGGAAACTATAGAAACCAAGGAAGAGAAAACCGCGACCAGTGCGCGTGATTTAGCGTTCGCGAAACAAAGAAAACAGCTGCGCAATCGCCGCAATGCGCTGGTGCAGAAGATGCAAATGGCTTTACAGGAAGAAGACTACGAAAAATGCGCCGCCTATCGGGACGAACTCAATGATATCGGCGATGCACTACTGCGATTGAACGAAGAAAGGAAGGATCCTTATGGAGTTTAAAAGGACCTCCGTCCAACAATTATTACAAGTCGCGGCGGCAGAGAGCTATTCTTTCCGCCATGGAGAAATTGATACCGAACATGTCTTGCTGGCGATGCTGAAGACCGGCGGCGTGGAGACCCAGGCGTTACTGCGCGCCGGGACGAACTACAGCACGCTTCGAAAGATTGTGTTGAGCAACAATGAGCCGGGAACGAATGAAAATCCGACCATGCAGACGAGTGCTGCCGTACGGCGCTTGCTTTTGCAGGCAAGACAGATTGCGGATCAAAATAACGAGAAGGAACTCTTTGCGGAATACGTCCTTCTGGCCATTCTCAACGATAAATCGGGTCTGGCTTCGGTTATGCTGACCATTGCCGATGTGGATAAACGTGCGATCTATCAGAATTTGGTGGGCGCCATGCGCGAAAACCAGAATGAAGACACGGATTCCAATTTGAGCCGATACGGCACCAATCTCAATGATGAGGCGAAAGAGGGAAAAATTGACCCGGTCATAGGCCGCGATCGCGAAATCAATCGTGTGATTCAGATTCTTTCGCGTCGCACCAAGAATAATCCGGTTTTAATTGGCGAGCCGGGCGTCGGGAAGACCGCCATTGCGGAAGGCTTGGCACAGCGCATCGTTTCCGGAAATATTCCGGACATTATGCGCGATAAGGTGGTCTATTCCATTGATATGGCAACGCTCGTTGCCGGGACGAAATATCGCGGCGATTTTGAGCAGCGCCTCTCCGATACCATCGATGAACTGATGGAGAGAAAAGATGCGATCGTATTCATCGATGAACTGCATACGATTATCGGTGCGGGTAGCTCGGAGGGATCGCTGGATGCGTCAAATATTTTAAAACCGGCACTTTCGAAGGGAGCGTTGCAGATTATTGGGGCAACGACTATCGATGAATATCACAAACGCATTGAAAAAGATGCGGCCTTGGAGCGTCGTTTCCAACCGGTGGCGGTGGAAGAACCGAGCCGCGAGGAGTCCAAAGAAATTATTCGCGGTTTGCGTCCGCGCTATGAAGAATTTCATCGTGTGCACATTTCCGATGAAGCCATTGATGCCGCAACCGAATTAACGGATCGCTATCTGACGGACCGCTTCTTACCGGATAAGGCCATTGATGTTATCGATGAAGCGCTGGCGCGCGTGCATGTGGACGCCTTTCACATTCCGGAAAAAGAACTGGACTATCGCCGCGAACATGACCGTTTGGAAGAGGAAAAACAAAAGGCGGCGTTGACGCAGAATTTTGAAGAAGCGGCGCGCTTACGGGACGTTTTGGCCAAAATGGAAGAAGAGTTCGAAGCCTATCAGAAAAGCAAAAGTGATTCCGAAGAGCAATGGCCGATCATCGGCTTTGATCAAATAGCGACGATTGTTTCGCAATGGGCCGGCGTGCCGGTTACGCGCATGACGGAACGCGAAGCCGATAAATACTTGCATTTGGATGAACATTTAAAGGATAAAGTCATCGGGCAAGACCACGCGGTCGAGACGGTTTCATCCGCTTTGAAACGCGCCCGTGTCGGTTTGAAAGCGGCCAATCGCCCCATCGGTTCCTTTATTTTCGTAGGGCCGACAGGCGTTGGGAAAACATACCTTGCCAAGGAAATTGCCGCACAACTTTTCGGCTCGGAAGAGAATATGATACGCATTGATATGTCGGAATATATGGAGAAGTATTCCGTTTCACGGTTGGTTGGTGCGGCACCGGGCTATGTGGGCTACGAAGAAGGCGGCCAGCTGACAGAAATGGTACGCAAGAAGCCCTACTCTGTGCTGCTCTTTGATGAAATTGAGAAGGCGCATCCGGATGTATTCAATTTGCTTTTGCAAATCTTGGATGATGGCCGTTTAACCGACAGTCAGGGACGACTGGTGGATTTCCGCAATACCGTGATCATCATGACCTCCAACGTGGGGGCCTCACAGATAGCCACAGAGAAGCGCTTTGGATTCGGCATCGAAGAAAGCGTGGAGATGGACGAGTATGAGCGCATGAAGGACGTGGTGCATGAAGAATTAAAGCACACCTTCCGCCCGGAGTTTTTGAATCGCATTGATGACATTATTGTCTTCCATCGCTTGAGCGAAAAGAGCATTCTGCATATTTCGGCACTGTTGATGGATGCATTGATGGAACGTGTGGAAAGCCTGGGCTATCACATCTCCTATACGGATCCGGTCTTGCGTCACTTGACACAGATTTCGTATCAGCCGGAATTCGGAGCGCGTCCGTTGGAACGCTCCATCCGCACGAAGATTGAAGACACGCTGGCGGAGAAAATGCTCTCCGGCGAACTCCAAAAGGGCGGCTACTATGTGCTGCACTTAGAGAAAAACGCCATTGTCGTATCACCTTCGAAAGATGGGACGCTGCGAGACACAATACCTGCTAAAGTAGAAACAAAGGCAGAAGTGGAAACGTCGGAGGTGTCATGGCAATAAAAACTCGCTATCAATGCAGTGCGTGCGGCTTCATCGCGACAGGGTGGACGGGCAAATGTCCGTCCTGTGATTCCTGGGGTACGATGGAGGAAATACAAGTCGATACGGCAAAGAGTGCGGCAAGCAAGCATATGCTGCATACGGTAACGGAGAAGGCGATGCCGTTGCCGGAGGTGCCTCTGTCTCGGGCAGATCGTACGGACACGGGTATTCCCGAGTTGAATCGCGTGCTCGGAGGTGGCTTGGTGCCGGATGCGGTGACCATGCTCACGGCTAAGCCGGGAGCAGGAAAATCCACACTGCTCTTACAGTTGGCGGGAAAGCTGGCGGCGCGTGGCGTTCGCATTCTCTATGCGTCGGGAGAGGAGAGCGCCTCGCAGATTCGCATGCGGGCGGAACGTATTCTACAGCCGGCGCAAAAGGGGGAAGAGGACATCTTCATCCTGTCAACGAATTCGATGGATGCCGTCCTGGAAGAGTGTCGAAGGCTCCAACCGGCCATTTTCATCGTGGACAGCATTCAGACGATGGCTTTGGCGGAATATCCCCAACGTCCCGGCACGCCAACGCAGACAGTCCAATGCACGGCAGCCATTGTGGAAACCTGTAAGCAGGGAGAACATCCCATGGCAGCCTTTGTCGTAGGCCATGTTACGAAGGACGAGACCATGGCGGGCTTGCGAACCCTGGAGCATCAGGTGGATACCGTGCTCTATCTGGAAAGCGGATATTCGGATGCACTACGTCTGTTACGTTCCACAAAGAATCGTTTCGGCTATACGGATGAAGTGGGGCTGTTTCAAATGGGCGCGGAAGGGCTGACAGATGTTACCAATCCCTATGATCTGTTTTTGACACGGCGAGACAAGCCGATTGCCGGCTCGGCAGTGGCCTTGCAGAAAGAGGGATCGCGCCTCATTCCTATTGAAATCGAAGCCTTGGTTTCACCGTCGCATGAAGCCTATCCGACACGCATTGGGGATTCCTTGCGGCGCGATGATTTGAATACGTTAGTATCCATTCTTTCTCAGCGCGCAGGTTATCGTCTGCAGGAAATGAGCGTGGTGCTTAAGGCGACGGGAGGCCTGTTAATACGCGAAAAAATCTGCGATTTAGCCATACTTGCGGCGATTGCTTCAGCCACGGAGGATTTTCCTTTGGACGGTAAGGACGCATTTTGCGCAGAAGTGGGATTAACGGGAGAATTAAAACGAGCCACGGAAATGGAACGACGCTTGCGTGAATTGGATCGCTTGGGCTTTCAACGTGCTTTCGTGGCAGAGGAACATCGCACACTCGCACAACGTCTTAAGAAGGAGATTAAACTGCAGATTTGCTGTGCGAAAACACTAGCCGACGTCATCCGTGCCATTAAACCCTCGCGCCATGAAATGCGAGGCTGACGTCGAGCGCGTCAATTCCTGTCCTTACGGCAGGAAAACCACTTGACAAGTTCCATAGACTTCGATATTATAATAAATTTTTCTCTTATGGTGTCCCTTTTTGCCTTGTTTTCAGTTATAATTGTGATAAGGGGGTGTAGCCATGTATAAGATCGGAGATCGTGTCGTATACCCGATGCAGGGTGCCGGAACCATCGTCGATAAGGAAATGAAAGAGTTGTTGGGCATGGAAAGGGAATTTTTTATTCTGCAAATGCCTATCTCCAACATTCGTATTTCCATTCCCGTAGATCAGATGGAAAAAATCGGCATCCGTCCGGTGATGAGCCGGGAAGACGGACTAAAAGTGATGGAGATTTTACGCCAAGATTCGACCAAAATGTCGGATAATTGGAGCCAACGTTACCGTGAGAATTTGGAAAATCTGAAGACTGGAGATCCTTTTGAAATGGCGGATATCGTGCGTAATCTGCAGATTCGAGATATGGAAAAGGGGCTTTCCACTTCGGAAAAAAAGATGTTGGGCAAGACGAAGAAGATGCTGATTTCGGAGCTGATTATTGTAGGCTCGTTATCGGTAGAGGAAGCCAGAGATATGATTGATGAAGCCATTACTCTGGATGAAAATGAAGCGCCGGAAGGCGGAGAAGAGGAGTAGCCTTTGAAACAATTTATGCGGGCCGTATTGGGCTTAATCGGCGCCGCGCTAGGGGCTGTGCTGGCACATATGCTCATCACATCAGACTTGATCGGCGGACTGGGCAAAATAGAGCGCATAATGTGCTATATCGTTGGGGCAGGCATCGGATTCGGCTTGCTTTTCGCTATGGCAGATCGCTTCGCGTTCTTTATGAGGAACTTTGTAGAGTCGGTGACTAAGCAGATTCGCGAAGTATCTCTCAGTGAGGTCCTGTTTCGCACCATCGGTTTGATCGTGGGGCTTATCATTGCCAGTATTATCAGCACACCGGTTCTGCAGTTGAGCATCAGCCAAGTGGGAAATGCCATCGGCGTGATCATTGCTGTGATGATTTATGCAGTGATGGGCCTATTGGGCATTCGTTTGGAGATGATGTACCACGAAGACATCATGAGTGTTGTGCAACAGCTACGCAACGCCTTGACGCGCTCCGAGGCAGATCGGGAAAAACGCGCGGAAATCAAGAAGAAAAAGAAATTTTTAGCCAAAACAACGGAACTGGAAGGCGACGAAGAGGAGTTTGAGCCTCCTATCGCGTGCCCGAAGATCTTGGATACGTCAGTGATCATTGATGGACGTATTTTTGAGGTTATGCGTGCCGGCTTTTTGGAAGGAACGATTGTTGTTTCGCACTATGTGCTTGAAGAATTACAGCACATCTCGGATTCGTCGGATCCGTTGCGGCGAGAACGGGGGCGAAAAGGCCTGGATCACATCCACGAAATGCAAACCCATTCCGCACAGGAGATTATCATTGACAATCGTGAGATTTCAAAACCCAAGGAAGTGGATTCCAAGTTATTGGTGCTCACACAGCAATACGATGGCCGTTTGGTAACGAATGACTTCAACTTGAATAAAGTAGCCACGGTACAAAATATTCCTGTGTTAAATGTGAATGATTTGGCGAATGCGTTAAAGCCGATTGTGATTCCCGGTGAACACATGACGGTAAGCGTTATTAAGCATGGTAAGGAGCCGGAACAGGGGCTGGGCTATTTGGAAGATGGCACCATGATCGTCGTGGAAAACGGACGCGATGCGATTGGACAAACCGTGGATACCATCGTTACATCGGTGTTACAAACCTCAGCCGGAAAAATGATTTTCACACGAATCCCGGAGTAATTTATCTGTTATTATGCGTGGGAAACCACAACCGCCGCCCGACAGGGCGGCGGATTTTTTATGGGAAATTATTGAAATTTGCGAAGAACCTCAGCAATGGGATCGTCAGAAGCAAGAAGTGTATCCGGTTGGACCCGTGCAGAGGACTGCAACGCATCGCTATCCGGTACCAGAGCAATGGAGGCATCCAACAGCGCAATATAACCGGAATGCGTCAACGCTACAGGAAAAGCCGGCAGCTTCCATGCCGTGCCGGCGGTTTTACTGCCGAAGACACGTACATTTTCAAGGCGGCGACAAAAGTCCGCGAAGGTTTCTGCGGCGCCGCCTGTGGTTTGATCCACCAGTAAGGCGAGTTTTGCCGGCGCCAGCGTTTCCGACGCTCCCTTAGCGCTGACGATGAGTGTCTTCGCGTAAGCCATGCCCTGTACCGCCTTTTGCGCCTCGGCACTCTTCAGCCCCTCCGTTTTTTGGCGGGCATCCTCCAGATCAAAGCTCTCCATACGCTCTTTGACAGATAGATAATCGACATAATCGTCAAACCCATCCGGGAAAAAGAGACGGGTCTGCACGCCATAAGTGGACGTGATCAGATAGGGCAAAAGCCCCTCCGTCCAATATTCCACAGAAAAGCCGTCCGTATGGCGCAAATCAAACAGAATCTTTTTATGGCTGCAGGCTTCTTGCAGCAACTTTTTCAGAGCGGCCTTTTGCTGGCGATAGGCGCCGTCTTCAAAGGTAAAGCCGGAAAGAATGGCTGTGTCTGTTGCGGCATCGACACTCATTTTGGGTAGCGTGTAGGCTAGCGATGTCTCGGCACTTGAAGTGCTTGGCTTCGTTTCTGCCGGTTGTCTTTGCGTAACTTCCGTTCGCAGCTTTTCATAGCGATCCTTCACCCGCTCCGATCCTACGGCTTTGGCATAGGGAGAATCGGTGGCATAAAAGCCACTTCCCAAATTTCGAGCCAGGCGTTCATAGGTATTGCTGTCGGCCATATGTGAGGAAGGCGCCGCAATCTGTACCATTTGTTGCAACACATCGAAAAACTCCATATCCGAATGGGTATCACCGGCTTTTTTCACCATCGCTTCCAGAGAGGATTCCACAGCGGTACTATCCTGTACTTGACGGTGCTTCGGCATATATTGCAGCAATTGCTGTAATTGTTTGGCATCGGCTGTTTTTTCTGCGCGTGACAGGGCACGCCCCTCCGTATCTGAAGGCAGCACATCGCCTAAAACAGCGTGATTGGCACGTTCACGTATTTCCGGAATGGCGTCCAGCTGTGCAGCCAAAAATTCACGGCGCAAGAAGGTCCAAATGCCATATCCGGCAGCTGCCAACAGTAGCAAGAGCACGATGAACAACAAGCAATGGCGACGACGCTTGCGCTTTTGATTGCGTTTTATCACCTGCTTACGATCGTGGCGACGCTGACTATCATGAAGCCGTTTTTCCAACGGCGATTTTTTGAGATGTTTCCGACGCATATTACCTCCGCCAAAATTTTTCTCCGAAATGTATCGCTTCGGATACATTATTTTATCAGATTTGGAACGGGGCTTCAGGAAGGCATGGCAGAGTATTCTCAGAAGAATTTCGACAGGGAGGAAAGGCATTACGTAAGCGGACTTCCTTTTGTTTTAAACTGTTAACGAATTACAAGGTAGGGTACACATACAATAAGGCGATCGGATAAGGTCGCAAATAATAGTTAATTAGGAGGAAACAGATGAAAATTTTAGATGCGATCAATGAACAAGCTAACTTTGAATTGGAATCCGCGTATGTCTATCTTACCATGTCATCCTATATGGCAGATCAGGACATGGCAGGCATGAAGCACTTTATGGATCTACAGGCCAAGGAAGAGATCGAACATGCCGAGAAAATGATCGGATTCCTGCAGGAGGTCGGTTATGCCGTCAAATATCGTCCGTTGGATCCTGGCGATGGCAAATTTGACAGTTTGTTGGATGTGTTCAAGAAAGCGTTAGCGCATGAGAAGCAAGTGACGGAAAACATCTATAAGTTGGTCGATTTGGCCAGAAAAGAAGACTATAAGCCGGCAGAATCTATGCTGCAGTGGTATGTGGATGAACAAGTGGAAGAAGAAGATACTTTCAACACTCTGATTACGCAGCTGGAGCGTGCCGGCTCGAACTGGGGCGCGCTCTATCAGATCGATCATTATCTGAGCAAGCGCTAATTTATGATAAAAGACGGGATACCTCTCATGGCGGAGACCGTCGATGAAAGGCAATCCGGGAAAGGAGAGCCATCGGCTCTCCTTTTTTATCGGTAGGAACGAGGAAAATCGATCGGAAGAGGAGAAGGGAAACGATTGCACTTTCCCTTTACTTTTCCAGATTTTTCTCGTACTATAATAGTAGTTTCCGTAATACGTAATGTGGGATTACGTGGAAAACCTATCCTGCTGGTACGATGCGAAAGAATGCGGAAGCGTTTTACACGGAAAACGTGTTGACTTTTGCATACTCGTATCGCAACGGCGGACGAAAATCTTCCAAATGGAGAAGGATCGGAAGATCCAAAGAGGAGGTATGGTTATGCATCATATGACACAAGCAAATTTACGTTCCGCATTTGGCGGCGAATCGATGGCACGCAATCGTTACAATATTTGGGGTGAGGTGGCCGAAAAAGAGGGCTTCCCCAATGTGAAGCGTTTGTTTGATGCGACGGCTCATGCAGAGCAGATTCATGCAGGCCTGCATTATAAGGCGTTAAAAGACGTCGGCGGGGACTTTGATGTTTCAAGCCGCGGCGGCTTTGGCATCGGAAAAACCGTAGAGAATTTGCAAGGCGCCATTGATGGTGAAACATTTGAATTTACCGAGATGTATCCTGCGTATATCGCTATTGCTGAAATGCAAGAAGAAAAAGCGGCAGTACGTGCGATGCACTTTGCGGTAGAGGCGGAAAAGGTACATGCCAAGATGTTCGGCGTAGCAAAAGATGCCGTAGAACAGGGTAAGGACCTGGCAGTCGAAGATTCGGTCTATCTGTGCCCGATATGCGGTTTTGTAGCTTTGTCCAACGAAGAAAATTGTCCGATTTGCGGCTGTGCCGCTTCTAAGTTCATCGCTTACTAGAACAGGAGTCCGATGAAGAACGTACGATGAAGGCGGGGAGAACCCATGGTCGAGAAAAAAATAATATTGGATAGCGAAATCGGGCTAATGGGACGCCCGGCTGCCAACTTTATTCAGACAGCAAAGAAGTTTGTTTCGGATGTGTATTTGGAGCGTGATCACAAAGTGTATAACGGTAAGTCCATTATGAGTGTACTCAGCATGGGCGCCGGTAAGGGCGCGAAATTCATTCTCCGTACCGACGGGCCGGATGAGGAAGAAGCCTTGGAAACTTTGCTGGTGTATCTGGAGCAGGGTATGACGCATCTTTAATCGGCGTTCGGATCGTTTTTGAAAAAAATAACAAAAGAAAAAGAAGGCTGCTGCCGTAACAACGGCGCAGCTTTCTTTTTGCGTCTCGATAGGGAAAAGTCCGTCGTCTGTGTTTGCAGGCGGGGCATGTGTTAAAATAAAGGACGAGAGAGGAGGGATCATGAACTATTTTCGAAATCTGCGCGAACTTCTCGTGACCTTTTCCGTCACGGATCTAATCGACATTCTAGTGATTGCTGTCATCGTGTATTATCTGATTCTTTTGGTTCGTGAAACCCGTGCAGAGCAACTGATCAAGGGATTCATTGTTATATTGGTTTTTGCCCAGCTCAGCGACGGTTTAAAACTCTATACGGTCAATTGGTTGCTGTCGAATATTATGACAGCCGGTTTTATTTTAGCCATCGTTGTGTTTCAACCGGAGATTCGTCGTGCATTTGAACGCTTGGGGCGGTCGCAGGGCTGGCTCAGTAGTCTGGTCAACAGCGGAAACAATCAAACCGAAAGTGCCGGACGCGTAGAGGAAATTGTACGTGCGGCAACCTCCCTTTCGCGACAGAAGATTGGTGCTTTGATTGTACTGGAGGGCAGTACCGGCCTTAAGGAGATTGCAGAATCCGGCACGGAGGTAGATGCCTTGGTGACGGCTGAATTATTGATTAATATTTTCATACCGAATACACCGTTGCACGACGGGGCTGTAGTGATTCGCGGCGACCGTGTCTTAGCAGCGGGTGCGTTTTTGCCGTTAACGCAGAATCGCAATCTGGACAAAGATCTGGGCACACGGCATCGTGCGGCATTGGGCATATCCGAACGCTCGGATGCGTTGATTGTAGTAGTTTCCGAAGAAACAGGCACTATTTCCATCTGTTCCAACGGCGTGATATCGCGTCACATGGATGAGACGACGTTGCGTGAAAGTCTGACAGCCTTTTATGAAGATGAACTGGAAGAATCACATCGGACCGGTATTAATCGTTTGGTAGCCTTTTTTACGCGCTCAAAAAATGAGAATGGGCAAGCGGATTCGGAAAGCAACAATGCATCAACCGAAGCGAATGCGGCAGAGGACACTGACGCCAACGAGAGTGGTGAGAATCGCTTGGAAGTAAACGACGACATTGCAACAGATGAAAAGTCGAAACAAAAGAGTGACAGACACATGCGTAACGAGCAGGAAGGAGGACACCATGAAACTCCTCAAGCATAATTGGCAGTGGAAAGTGACCTCGCTCATCATCGGGATTTTAATGTGGAGCTATATTACGGCAGGAGTTAACCCGACGCAGTCCACAACACTGTCCGATATTCCAATTCGTGCGATCAATCAGGATGTGTTGGAAGAAAAGGGACTGAAAATCACAGAAATGGAAGTCCGACAGGTATCCATGCGCATCATGGGCAAGCGTAATGATTTGGGGAGTTTGGACCGCAATTATGTCATAGCTACGGTGGATGTCGGGTCGCTGAAAGAAGGCGTGCAGTCCGTTCCTATTCATTACAATGCACCCGCCAATGTGTTTATCAATGAAATGTCCAGCAGCCAAGTACAAGTGCATGTGGAAAGAGTTGTGACCAAGAGCCGCAATGTGGTGGTGCGTGAAAGTGGATCGCTGGCAGATAACTTTGTCTTGCGCGGCGTGGCAGCAACGCCGCAGACCGTTCAGGTGACGGGGCCGCGTTCCTATGTTGAGAAAGTGGCAAACATACTTGTGACGCTGAACCTGAGTGGATTGACGGCCGACACCTCGGCCAATCTGCAGGTGCATCCCGTGGATGAAAGCGGGAATGTCGTGGAGGGGGTGGAGCTTTCACTTTCCTCCGTTAATGTGGCGGCAAGCATTGCCAAGCAAAAAGAAGTACCCGTTCAGCTGCAATGGGCACCGTCCAAAGATAACGCGGAAAAGATACGGATCAGTCAATCGAGCGTGACGCCAAACACGGTACTCGTGATGGGCAAAGCGGCCGACATCGATAAAGTGACGGTGATTAAAACACAGCCGCTGGATATGAAAACCATCACCAAAGACGGCCTGTACCCGGTGACGCTCAGTTATCCGGAAGGCGTTACGCCGGTCAATGATAAGCTGACCTACAAGGCGCAGATCACGCTGGATGTTCTTGAAGAACGTGTGATGAAGATCAGTGTAGATGCCATACAATCGAAAAACGCCGGTGCGCGTAAAGCGCAACCGGCGGGAGATGTGAAAGAGATTCAGTTGAAATTGGAAGGCTATAAGATGGTGCTGGATGGCCTTCATGCGTCGGATTTTCTGGTGAGCGCCGATTTAAAGGGCGTAGAGAATGGGTTGCGTGTTCTTCCCCTGGAGGTGAAGCTTCCCAACGAGGATATTCTCTTGAAGGAATACAGCCCTAATCAATTGTTGATGAACGTCGTTGCGGATAATCGCTGACTCAGATGATTTTCAGTGTGCCGGCAATGGTTTCGCTATCAACAAGCAACGTTGTTGCCGCGTCAATGGTTTGGCGGGCCTCTTCAGAGGAATAGTAGTGTTTGCCGTTTACAATCACGTGCCAATCCGCAGGCACCTCAAGGGTGAGTTCGCCAAATTGAATACCGCAACTGATACGGACTTCTTTATCAAGTGGCAGCACGTTTTTGAGGTTGATCGTGACGGTAGAAAACAGAACGTCAATATCGCCGCCAGAGAAGGAATCCGAGCGATACACACGAACGGTGTTGTCAAAGAGGAAACGGTCATTGATCATATCACGCTCTTCAAAGTACTGCGCGCCGTGATTATCGGCGTCGCCTGAAATGGAAGCGGAAGAGGACCATTCTTTTCTCTTCTGATAGCGATCCACAATCATACGCAGCCCTATGAGAATCAAGACAATGCCGATTAGGATCCAGATCAGGCTGCCGCGAATCCAGTTGAGTTTTGACGCCTGTACCAGTGCGCCCAAGGCAATCAAAAAACTGGAGAAGTTTTGGGAATGTTTTCTGGTAAAAAGGCGAATGCCACCGTAAATAATGAGCAGACACGGCCAATAGGTAAAGAGCAAATTCATGAAATCCCAGCCGAATAGCTGTGCTAGCACGATGCACACGCCAATGCCAAGGAGCATAATTCCAATGATCATAACAATCCTTTCCGGTTCGGACTAATCCAAAGGATTCGTCCATAAGGAACAGCGTAGCCCGAGAAACTGCAATCTTAAGGGCTATTTTCAGCATAAAAAGTTTATTTGTAAGGAATGTGAAGGGGATGGAAAATCCCTAAAGGAAGCATCGCCAGACGATGAAAACCAGGAGGACTTCATGACTCAGGTAAAATTACGTTTTGCACCTAGCCCCACGGGCTATCTGCATATTGGAGGACTGCGCACGGCGCTTTTTAATTATCTTTATGCACGTCATCACGGAGGGCACTTCATTTTGCGTATTGAAGATACCGACCGAACACGTTATGTGCCGGATGCGCTTGAAAACTTGCTGCGCGTTTTGCAATGGGCAGGCCTTGAAAACGATGAAGGCCCGGTACTCGGCGGTGCATCCATCACCGAAAAAGGGGAGAACGGGCCCTACATTCAATCCCATCGCCATGAGCAGGGGCTCTATCGTCACTATGCGGAGCAACTCATTCATCAGGGACAGGCATACTACTGTTTCTGTACAAAGGAACGCTTGGATGAGGTGCGCGATGCAATGAAATCCCGCGGTGAAACGCCGCGCTATGACGGGCATTGCCGCAACTTATCCCCGGAAGAGGTGAAGCGCCATTTGGAGGCGGGAGAAGAATACGTGATCCGCATGAAGTTGCCTCGTGATACCAATGTGACGTTCCATGACGCCATTAAAGGCGACATTACTTTCAATACAGATGAACTGGATGATCAGGTACTGATCAAATCGGACGGCTATCCGACCTATCATTTTGCCGTCGTTGTGGATGACCATTTGATGGGCGTGACGCACATTGTCCGCGGGGAGGAGTGGATTTCTTCCACACCGAAGCATGTGCTCCTGTACCAAAACTTCGGCTGGGAGCAACCGATGTATGTGCATCTGCCGACCGTTCTCGGTGAAGATCATAAGAAGCTGTCCAAGCGCAATGGCGATGCCGCCGTTGAGCAATACATTGAAAAGGGCTATTTACCGGAGGCCTTGATCAACTATATCGCCCTCTTAGGCTGGTCGCCGAAGGGGAATGAAGAAATTCTCTCGCGCGAGGAACTTATCAAGGCATTTGACTTTGACCGCATATCCTCAACGGGCGGTATTTTTGATATTAAAAAGCTCAATTGGATGAACGGGGAATACATTAAAAAATTACCGGTCGAAAAGGTTGTGGAAGCAATGCGACCGTTCCTTGAACGAGCCGGACTTGTGGATGCCTCCACAGATGAAGAACGCCTGCGCTTGGCGGCGGAACTCTATCAGAACCGCATCGAATATTTTGCGGAAGTACCGGATATCATGCGCCATCTTTTCGTAGAGGCCAAGGATGTCGTCTATGACGACGAGGCGAAGGAAGCCCTTGCCACATCGGAGGCACAGGAGCTTGCCAGCTGTTTGGCCGAAAAAGTGAAAGCACAAGACGCTCTGACGCCGGAGTTTACGAACGGTGTAGTAAAGGAAATTCAAAAAGAAAAAGGTATTAAGGGAAAGGCGCTGTGGTTTCCTATCCGTGCGGCAGTGGTCGGCTCGACGTCGGGACCCGATTTTGGTAAAACGCTGCTCATTTTAGGAAGGGACGAAGTGCTGCGTCGCTTGGAAGTCGCCAAAAAATTTGCAAAATAACCGAAAGACGCCTTCGGGACGAAAGGCGCTTTCGGGAAAGGATAAAGCATGAAAATTTATAATACATTAACGCGTCGTAAAGAAGATTTTTTGCCATTGGAGGAGGGGAAGGTCCGCATGTATGTGTGCGGCCCGACCGTGTATGACTTCATCCATATCGGAAATGCCCGTCCGTTGGTCGTGTTCGATACGCTGCACCGTTTTCTGCGCTGGCAGGGCTATGATGTGCAGTATGTCGTCAATTTTACCGATATCGATGATAAGATCATCAACCGTGCCAATGACGAAGGCGTTCCGTTTACGGACATCACCGCAAAGTACATTGCTGCGTTTGAAAAGAATGCGGCATCGCTGAATCTTTTGGAATCGGAAACCATTCACCCGCAAGCGACGGAAATGATTGAACCCATTATCACGTTTGTACAGGGACTCATCGATAAGGGAGCGGCCTATGATGCGGCAGATGCCGTGTACTTTGATGTGTCGAAGGCCAAGGATTACGGAAAATTGTCCGGTAAAAAAATCGACGACCTGCAAGCGGGAGCGCGCATTCGCGTGAATGAAGCCAAACGTAACCCGCTGGATTTTGCCCTGTGGAAAAAGCAAAAGGAAGCGTCGGAGCCGGCGTGGCCGAGCCCTTGGGGGGCGGGCAGACCGGGATGGCATATTGAATGCTCTACGATGTCCAAATCCCTTTTGGGCGAAACCATTGATATTCATGCTGGCGGCAGCGATCTCGAATTTCCGCATCACGAAAACGAAATTGCACAGACGGAGACCTTAACGGACCATCCCTTTGCGCGTTATTGGATGCATAACGAGATGATTACGGTATCAGCTGCGGACGGCTCGCACGAAAAGATGTCCAAATCCAAGGGCAATTTCTTCATGCTGAAAGATATCGAAGCCTCCTATGATCTGATTTTGGTGCGTTTGTGGCTGTTATCAGCGCACTATCGCTCGCCGATCAACTTTTCGCGGGAAGTGATGGAAGCTACAAAAAATGGTTATGAACGTCTGATGAACGGCAAGCACAATCTGGAGAGATTACTGGCACACAATGCCTCCGGCGATATGTCGCAAGAGGAAAAGAAACTTGTAGCGTTTACGGAAGAGCAGCAAACGGCCTTCACTGATGCCTTAGCCGATGATCTCAACACCGCAGATGCGTTAACGGCCATCTATGAAATCGTCCGATTGACGAATGCCACCTTAAACGAGGACAGTGCGAAGGAAGCTGTGCAGGCGGTGTATGAGCGTCTAACGAGTCTGTTGGACGTGCTCGGCATTGCGGATCACAGCAACCGGGATAATTTGGATGAAAAGATTGAAGCTCTCATTGCGGAACGCGAAGCCGCGCGCAAGGCCAAGGACTTTGCCAAAGCGGATGCCATTCGCGATGAATTGGCAGCGCAGGGCATTCAATTGAAGGATACACGCACGGGCGTGACCTGGAGCAGAGAGTAGGAGCTGAGATGACGGACTATATTTTTGGCCGCAATGCGGTGTTGGAACAACTAAAAAGCGGAAAAGAAGCGGAAAAACTCTATGTCCAAAAGGGCAAATTGCAAGGCGTGGTGCATCGCATCGTTGGAATGGCACACGATGCTAAACTGCCCGTGATTGAAGTGGATCAGGCAAAATTGGACCGTATGACGGAAGGTGGCAATCACCAGGGCGTGGCTTTGCTTGCCACGGATTTTGCCTATAGCAGTGTGGAGGATATTTTAGCTTCTGCCAAGGCGGCAGGCCATGCTCCTTTTGTGGTGCTCTTGGATGAATTGACGGATCCGCATAATGTGGGCGCCATCATCCGCAGCGCCGCTTGCTTTGGTGCGGATGGCGTATTGCTGCCGAAACGGCGCGCTGCAACGGTGACGTCGGTGGTGCAAAAGGTGTCGTCCGGCGCCACGAGCTATGTAAAAATTGCCAAAATTAACAATGTGAACCAAACGATCGATACGCTGAAGAAAGAAAATATTTGGGTCTATGGCGCGGCCGGAGAGGCGAAACAGACGCTTTGGAAAACAAATTTTTCCGGTGGCGTGTGCTTAGTCATCGGCAATGAGGGCAAGGGTTTGGCAGAACTGACACGTAAAAAGTGCGATGTGCTGGTGTCCATTCCCATGACCGGTCCTATTGACAGTTTGAATGCTTCCTGCGCAGCGACGGTTCTCATGGCGGAGGTGTATCGCGGCCGCTTGACAGCGGTTGCGGCGGATAACGACAAGACAGCGGATTAATCGTATGAAGACGCTTTTAACGGCAGATCCCATTTTTCAGGGGCAGCCCTTTCAGGTGCCTCTGCACGATCCGGTCGAAATTCGTTTGGCCGTTCATGCCCGCGGCATGGCTTGTCAAACGCCGGATGCCCACTACTTGGTGGTTGTAGGGCTTTTTAAGCTGTTACGGGATCTCACCGTTTTGGATTTTCGTCACTCTCGGGATGCGGAGGGACTTGTTTTTTATCTGGCTGTGCGAGAAAGTCGCAGTGTGGTGCGCAGTTATCTGAATAACACCAAAAAATATCATGTGCTCGGGGATGTCTGGGATTTGGTCTTGGTGGACGGATCGCGTGTTTCTACGGTGCTTGGGGATGCCTGCGTCCCGCCGCTTTCGTCAGAAGCGTTGCACCAGCTGGCATTTATGCATCGTCGCATGGGATCCCGTCCGCTGCGTTTTTCGCGCTATTTTTTAACAGCTGCTTTGTTGCCATTTGGCAGAGAACGCGGCTATGGGTCAGCGCTCATGCAGGCGGAAGATGCCAAAGGGCGTGTTCATTTTTATTCCGTCCTACAAGGATTGGAACTCTTGCAACGCAGTTTTGCCACCTTGGATTTTTCCGGCATTTCGTCGGCACAAGAGTTGCACATTATCATCGGACCGTTGGAAAAAGCGCTGCAAAATATAAGTAAGATACCGCGATTTTTTGCAACTCTGCTGTATCCGACGCTCTTATTGGCGTGTTGTTACGAGCAAAAGGTGCGCTTAGAAGATATGGTGTTATCTATGAAGGCGTTTCATGGTTTGGATCCTCTGTGGCGTCCGTTGCTTGGCTCTCGTGAAGGGGGAGAAACGGCGACGGAATGGCTGATTACGACCCTACTCGGTATGCTGCACGAACAACCGGGTCTATTAACAGATCCGGATGATTTAAGCCTTCAATTGTTAGCCACTTTTGAAGATCTTTCGACAAAACAGGACATGACGCTTGCTCAATATCGTCAGGTACAGCAACTGGCCTATCTGGCGTGGAAGGGACGCGGCGTGGATCGAGATCAACTGAATCAATTTTTTTATCGCAATCATCTGGTGACCGACGGAGTTCGCGACGCCCTCGTATTTTTACAACTTCTCTCATTTATGGAAGAAGAGGAAACGACGTAAGGCGGCAGCGCAGAAAAACCTTGTTGAGCGGGGAAAGGCGTAACATGCAAAAAATATGGGATAAGAATCGACTGTTCTATTGGATTACCAGCGGATGCGGTTTGCTTTTACTTCTTTTGGAAATATTGGCAGCCCATACCATCGGTATGCTGGTGGACGATCTGGTTGCCGGCAATCAGGCGGTTCTGTGGGAAACTGCGCAGCGATTATTGCTTTTGTTGCTAGGCGGTTTTGTGCTTGGACTAACGGAATTGCGAGCACGCCGCCATTTTCTGTCGCGCCTCGTCATCGGTATGAAAGAAAATATTTTATTGGTCATGAGTATGCTGGAAATTTCGGAGCAACACGAGGAAACAGATGCTTTTTATCGGTATCTGCTGACTTCGGAAATGGACGCTTTACAAGAGAATGTTTGGCAGCCGCGCCTGGATCAGAGAATTGCGGAAGGCGGCATTGCTTTGATTTTCCTGTTTTTGGCAATATTCCGTTTGCCATTGGCCTTCGGTCTGCTCTGTGTGACGGCGCTGACCGCTTTATTCGTGTATGCGCTGTCACGCTTGCAGGCACGTAAATTGGCAGGCGCAGAAGACACCGATAATTTCACCTATTTATTTGCCGGTCTGGACAGCTTTAAAATGCTAGGCTTGCATCAGCATTTTTATGAGCGCGTAAAACAGGAGGCAGAAAAGCAAGAGAAAGCCAAGTTATCCAATGCTTTGGGTTCTGATCTTTTGGAAATGGTGCTGCGCATGCTTCTTGTTCTTGCTCAATTGGTCGGTCTCTTTCTTTGCGCTTATGCTGCGGCGCGGGGACAGCTGACACCAGGCGGCATGATCTATACCATTTGGCTCTTCCATCGCGTGTTTCGGCTGTTGCGCCAGGTAGAAACGGCATACCATAAACAGCATCAGGCAGCGCCGCTACTGGAAAAAATTGAAAACTTTTTGCATCGCTCTTCCTTACACAAAGAAGATTATACCGGTGGCACGCAGACGATTTCGTTCCGTGATCTGACGATTGACCGCGAGAAGGAAGGCGAGGAGCCACTTTTTCGGCGCTTTAACCGCAACATTCGCCGCGGCAATGCCGTGGCCATTATTGGTCCGTCGGGCTCCGGTAAAAGTACATTGATGCAGGCGATGATTGGCGCCATTAAACCCCGATCCGGCTTAGTGACCTTCGACGGTCATGATGTGCGCGAGTATCGCCAGTCTACCTTTTTACAAAAGGTGCGCTATATTCCTTCGGAACCGTATTTATTGCCCGACACCATTGAAGAGAACATCTTATTGGGGCGCTCCCTTGCTCCGGACGAATGGAAGCAATGGTATGAGCGTTTCGGCTTTTCGGCGTCCGATTTAAAGAAAAATCTTTCCGAAATCACCATCACCGAGACAGAAAAAAAGCGCATCGGATTGCTCCGTGCGCTAATCGATTCTCCCGAAATTTTAATTTTTGACGAACCCTTTCTGCATTTGGATCCGGAAAAGGCAGCCTCTCTTCGTGCGAATATCCTGCGTCTGCCGGAAACAAAGATTTTGCTTTTCCATGAGGAAAGCGAGGCAGCCCTGGACCAATACGATCAAATCATTCGCTTATCTTGAAGTAGACTCACTGTTCGCCGAAGCGCTTAATAATCTCCACGATGACCCGGACGGCTTTTTCCATCCATCCGATTACGGCCACCTCATAGGGACCGTGGAAATGCATACCGCCTACAAAGAGGTTCGGCGTCGGCAGTCCCATAAAAGACAGCTGCGAACCGTCCGTGCCCCCGCGCGTCGGCTCCACGTGCACCGGAACACCGACGGCCTTCATGGCGGCAATCGCCGTATCAATGAGTACGGGATATTTCTCAATGACTTCCAGCATATTGTAGTAAGAATCTTCGATGGTCAGCGCTATACGCTTCCCGTACTTTTCATTGAGGAAGTCCGCAATCTTTTGTAGCATCGCTTTTTTGGTTTCAAATTTTTCCTTATCGTGATCGCGGATGATGTATTCCATTTCCGCATGCGCTAAATTGCCCTCCATCGATTCCAGCAAAAAGAAACCTTCACGATTCTCCGTGTATTCCGGACGCATCTGCACAGGCAACATGGCATTCATCTCCATGCCCAGCAGCAATGCATTAATCATGATACCCTTCGCCGAACCCGGATGAATGCTTTCACCATCAATCACCACCTTGGCGGAAGCGGCATTAAAAGTCTCATAGCTGAACTCACCTAATTCGCCGCCATCCACGGTATAGGCCATATCCGCTCCGAACGCCTTTACATCGAAGCGATGCGGTCCTCGTCCGATTTCCTCATCCGGAGTAAAGCCGATTCGAATCTTTCCATGCGGAATCTCCGGATGCTCCAGCAAATACTCCATCGCACACAGAATTTCCGAAATGCCCGCTTTATCATCCGCACCCAACAGCGTCGAGCCATCCGTCACCAGCAACTCTTCGCCCACGAGCGATGGCAGCTGCGGAAAATTCTTCTCGGTCAGGCTGCGTCCGTGCCCCAATTCAATCGGTGATCCGTCCACCTTTACGATACGCGTATTCTTCGCGCCGCCCTTAAAATCGGGCGCCGTATCCATGTGGGAAAGAAAGCCGAGCACCGGCACCTTTTTCGCCTGTTCTTCCGGCAAGGTAGACGGCAGCGTGCCGAAAAGATATCCGTTTTCATCGAGCGTGACGTCCACAAGTCCCATGTCTTCCATTTCCTGTTTCAGCATTCTCGCCAGTGCCCATTGTCCTTCCGTGCTGGGGCAGCTTTCCGAATCTGCATCCGATTGGGTATCCAACGCCGCATAGCGTTTTAGTTTTTCGACCACTGATTCCATCTTTTTCTCCTCTTTTTTCAAACCGCTTTTACCTAGCTTTTTTCATTGTGTTTTCACACGTTATTTTTCCAAATTGTTTTTACACGTTCCGGGTCTGCCGCAAAGACCTTTTTTACATAGGAACAAACGGGACGAACATGAATTTTCTGTTGTTGCGCCTCATCAATGAGTGCTTCAACAAGTTTTCTCGCTAATCCTCGGCCCCCATATGCTTCGTCTACAACGGTATGCTCCGCAATCCAATCGCCATTCTCTTCGACATCGTAAGACAAATAGCCAATTTCTTTTTCTCCATCGTAAAGAACAAAACGATGGTCTTTTTCTTCTTTCCGTATCTCCATGGTGCACCTTTCCTTTCTGTTGGCATGGTTATACCCAATATGGCTTTGTTTGCGCAAGGCACCGGTGGTTCGCCGCCCCTGACAAACGTTAAACTTTGGCCGTAGCCATGGCCCGCCGCGCCTTCGCGCATATTTTGCACTACACCCTTGACAGTTATTAACTGTACATATACAATATGAACATACAACGTTGTAGGAGGAAAAAGTGAATATTCAGATTAAGAATGCAAGCAATGAACCGATTTACTTGCAGATTAAAAAGCAACTTAAAGACGCCATCATCAGCGGAGAGCTGGAGGAAGATGCGCAGCTTCCTTCTATTCGCTTTTTGGCGAAGGAGCTTCGCGTAAGCGTCATTACAACCAAGCGGGCCTATGATGAGCTGGAACGGGAAGGGTTTCTGCATTCCGTTCAGGGCAAGGGCAGCTTTGTCGCGGCGCAAAATCGGGCGTTGATGAAGGAAAACCTGTTGCGAAAAATGGAAGCCTGTTTTGCGGAAGCATTGTACTATGCGGATCTTGCGAATGTTTCCCGAGAGGAAGTCCATGAATTGTTGCGATTAGTGGAGGAAGACCATGACGGAAGCAATTTGCCTTCAGGACGTGGAAAAGAAATTTGAAGGATTTCATTTTGGGCCGATGACGTTTTCGGTTCCGAAGGGATGCATTGTCGGGTATATCGGCGAAAACGGGGCGGGAAAGAGCACGACGATCAAGCTGATGCTCGGTATGATTCGTCCGGATGCCGGGAAAATTCGTCTTTTGGGCCGGGAAACGGCGCAAATGCAGAAAGAAGAAAAACAGCAGATTGGCTGTGTATTTGATGATCTCTATCTTCCAGGTGAAATGACAGTAAAAAATGCCGAAGTATTTCATCGCGGTCTCTATGGAGAAGCGTGGCAGAAAGACACCTTTTATGCGCTGGTTAAGCGGTTTCATCTGCCAGAGAATCGTACCATTCGGCAATACTCGCGCGGTATGCGGATGCAGCTCGGCATGGCGCTTGCTCTTTCCCACGGAGCAAATCTGCTTCTTCTGGACGAAGCCACGAGCGGATTAGATCCGGTGATTCGGGATGATGTTCTGGACCTCTTGCTGGATTTCATGCAACAGGAAGACCATACCGTGCTCATCTCCTCACACATTCTTTCCGACATTGAAAAAGTGGCGGATTATATTGCGTTCATTCACGAGGGGAAATTGTTGTTCATGGAAGCGAAGGATGATCTGGAACAGCGTTACGGTGTGGCGACCGTCAGTTTGGAACAATTGGCGGGTTTGGATCCGACTGCTATTGTCGGCAAGCGTGTCCATGCCTTCGGTGCGGATGTATTGGTCAAGCGACAAATGGTGCCAAAGGATCTTGATGTGGAAAAGGCAAGCATTGAGGACATTATGGTGTACTGGATTAAGGGGGCGCGATCATGAAGGCGTTGCTGTATAAGGATTTTCTCACGGTAAAAAGAGGGCTGCTTCTCGTGTTCTTTCTTGTGGCTATCATCGGCGGCTATTCCTTTATCGAGAAGAAACTGTTGGTGTTCCCCATGGTTTTTGTACTACTTCCCATGATTCTCATCGGTATGCTCTTCGGAAACGATCGTCTCAACAAAATGGACGCGTATTTGGTTCCTACGCCGATTTCTCGAAAAATAGTCGTATTCAGCCGTTATGCATTCGTCTGGATCATTGCCGGCATTGGTGCCCTTGTATCGATTGTTCTCGCGTTCTTTGCTCCGGAGCAGATGTTTTCGCTGCCATGGCATCTGATCGTATCGATACTCCTTTTTCTGATTACGATTATTACGGCGATACAGTTGCCCCTTATGTATCGCTTTGATGAGGACAAGGCGCGCATTGTGTTTGTGATCCTCTATTTTCTGCTCTTCGCTTTCTTTTCCTGGGCAGGCCCGAAGATCCGCCCCTTCGCGTTATCCGAGCGCTTACATTCGATTCCCATCGCGTGGATCAGTGGGGGCCTCTTTTTGGCGACCTTGCTATGCAATGCGCTTTCTTTCGGCATTTCGTATCGAATTTATGCACGTAGGGATTTTTAGTGGCACGTGTATGCGAAACTTGATATGAACTTCGGCCGATAGGCTGATTGCTCTTCGGAACAGTCGATTGTCCTTTGGATTAACAATGGAGAAACATATGGCTCATCAACAAAAAATCATCGCCTATTTGAAAGAAAATTATGATCCGCTCACCATAGCGGTCTATGGCTCCTATGCAGACGGAACGTATGATCCATACAGTGATTTCGATTGCCTTTTAATCGTAAAAAGCAAGAATAAAATGCATGATGATACGGTTGTTGATGGCGTGCCGCTGGATTGCTTTCTTTATAGTGAACAAGAGATGGAGCAAGAAAATATTGAAACCTTTCTTCCGCTATATGAGGCAAAGTTGGTTTATGACACCGGCATAGGGCATGCGGTTCAGTCAAAGGTTCGAAACTATGTACAGTCTCATTCCATGCATGATCCCGAAGAAAAGCGCTTTCTTGTTTCTTGGATAAAGAAAACCTTGAAGCGAATGGAAAAACCGGATGCAGAAGGCCATTTTCGGGCGATCGCGTTTCTTGCCGAGAGTCTGGAGGATTACTGTATTCTGCGCGATCGGTTTTATTTCGGCAGTAAAAAGACGATTCGTTATCTTAAAGAAGAAGATGAACAGGGATTTCTCCTTTTTCAGAAAGCCATTACGGCTCGTTCGAATAAAGCCATTAGGGAGTGGGCGAATTATATTTTGAGCGTATAAAAAAGATGAGAAGGCATCATCGTGCGGATGATGGGCAAGTAGAAAAGCTCGCACCTTTCCCTTTAACCATGGCGTTACGGGGAGACACCTTCATCACGGCACATGGCTTCTTTTTAACCGTCATATTATTGCTGCGCTTTAACCGTAGATCTCTCACAGAGGTATGACAAATCAAAGGGGGATGTAAAGCTTCCGGGTGATAAGGTGCAAATCGACATCAAATAGGTTCCGAAAGAATGCATCCGCTTTCCTAGCTATGGATTCCGGTACTATCAGATAACCGCCATTGATGAATTCAATCGAAAGCGTGTTCTATAAATCGTTGATGAGAAGTCGACCTATGAGACGACAAAATTTTTAGACGATTTAGAAGAAAGAATGGGGTTTTCCATTTATACCATTCAGGTGGACAATGGTTACAAATATGTGAATCCGACGCATGAGGGAGGCCTTTGAGATCTTGTAGCGACGAACAATAAATTTCACAGAAAATCCGGAGCGATACGTATTAACCGCATGAAATCTTGTTTCTAAAGTATGTGGAAGACACTGCTCCGTTTTTTCTATAATGATTGACACTTTTCTAGTACAGAATATCTCCCTATATTTTTTCTTCTTATTTTTACATCAATTGGATCTTATTATAACTGAAGACAAATCGAAGGGGAGGTGTTGACAAGCTTGCTCTGATTGACTAAAATATCTGTGTTACGCAAATGAGTCTTAAGACGCTGTCTTAGCTCAGCAGGTAGAGCGCAGCCATGGTAAGGCTGAGGTCACCGGTTCAATCCCGGTAGACAGCTTTCTGTGCACGCAACGCCGTTGCGTGCAGTAACTACCCTTAGCTCAGTTGGTAGAGCACCTGACTCTTAATCAGGGTGTCCAGGGTTCGAGTCCCTGAGGGTGGATGATGAAGAAAACCGCTTGAAATCAATGGTTTCAGGCGGTTTTTTCTTTCCATTTTTGCTCTTCAAAAAAGACCTCTGTGGTAATTTTTGTGGTAATTTTAGAAGTCACTTGCCATAAGGCTGATTGCTTCTTTTTTCATCTCTTCGGTTACATCAACATAGTAGGTGAGGGTGGTTTGGATATCTTTGTGACCCATGAGCGTCTGTAGCATCTTTGCACTCATTCCCTTTTCCGCCATACGTGTAGCAAAAGTATGCCGGAAGTCGTACAGCACACACTTTACCGGCGGTGTTAGCAACGCGATCTTTTTCATCCTGTTATGACCGCCGGTTTCCCATTGTGCGGTTTGCGCGAGAGTTCGATGAAATGCGCACTTCAAAGCATTCATAGACGGTGTCCCGGATGCGGAAGGAAAAAGCCATCCCTCTTTTGTCGTAAAAGCGATATGCTCAATTCTTCTTTGTAGTACCTCCCGTAGCTTTGGAAAGAGCGGAATATCACGCCTCCCGCTGGCGGTTTTTAGCGGCGACATATCGTACATGGTAACGCCTCTTTGAATGTGCAAAACACCTTCCTTAAAGTCAACGTCTTTCACCTGCAATCCAAGTCCCTCAGATGGGCGAAGCCCTGTCATGGATAGTATCTGGAAGTACTCTTCATACTTTGATTCCGATGCAGCTTTCAGTATTCTTTTTACCTCTTCGCGTGTGAGACATCGACGCGACTTTACAAGCGCTGCCTCATCCTCTTCTGTGCGTCTTGATCTGTAGATGAGACCGTCTGTCGGGGTGCGAAGTTGGAAACCGAGTGTGTCAATCGCCCAATTAAATGGCGCACTAATCGCTGAACGCGCTTTTGCAATGGATGACCTTTTAAGCCCTTTTGCCTCCATCGAGGCGAGCATTTCGGTGACGTCTTTTCGGGTGATATCCTCGACTTCCTTTTTCCCGAGCCTCGGATGCACATATTCAAGATATACGCGTTTGCATGATAAGTAGTGCGCATTTGAGCAGTGGACGGAAACATGATCGCGCATCCACATTTCATGCAGGGCATCCAGTGTGGTCCCGCCGCTATCCTGTATTGCTTTTCGATCGAGATTGTTGCAGCGCTTGGAAAATTTCTGCTTTGTCTCCCCGACGAAGGAATTAATCCGCAGCCTTTTTCCGGATGTACCGATGACTTGATAGGTGTACCGGCCGTCATTTAACTTGCAGATACGATTTTTAGGCATAAAAATAGCCTCCTTTCAGAGGCTGTGATACACTATTCTATGGATGTAGGCGTCACAGCCTCCATGCTTATGCCGCTCAGTTGCCCCTGAGCGGTTTATTTTTATTTCTTCAGGGATGATAGATCCTTGATTGTCATTTTGTATGGGGCGCTGTCCATTGAGATCAACTTATCAAGTTCTAGATCTAATGGCTTATCAATGGCAGAAATGCCTACGATGCCTTCTGCATCTTTGATGGTCGCACCGCTCTTGACTTCTTTTTGACCTATTCCAAGATCCACGCCTTCCATTACAAGCACTGCGTTGTCTGTCTCTACACCATCTTGGAACCCTTTAAGACCGAATGTCATAAACGGAGCAGCCGCCTTTTTGTCTTTATTGGTCCAGTCATACACATATTTCAACACGGGTTTTCCGTCCGCATCTTTCACAATTGAGAAAGACTTGATGGTGATATCAAACGTATCAAATTCAACTTTTTTCCCAAGTTCAAGTACCTTTTCGTCGTCTTTTTTAGCTTCACTGCTCTGAGCCTCAGTGCTTTCTGCTGCCTTAGACTCTTGAGACGCTTGCGATGGTGCTTCGGATGCTTTTTGTTCCCCACCACCACATGCGGTCAAAGAAACGACAAGTGCCGCCAACAACAATGTGCCTACAATCTTTTTCATAATACCCTCCTAAAAAATTCCTGCCGGCTACCCGGCGACCAGCCTTATTTTAGTCTTTCACTGCGTGATACACTCCCACGCACTCGCCAATGATCTGGATGCCGCTATCTTCCGCTTCCCTTGCGCTATAGACGATAGGCCCATAGTTCCTGTTGCACGGCTGCAAGACGAGCGAATCATCTCTTTTATAAACCTTTTTCAGGGTAGCCTCATTGTCAATCAGAACAGCGGCGATTTTCCCATCTTCCACATCCGGGACTTTCTTCAAGAGGACGATATCGCCACTTTGAATGTTCGCATCAATCATACTGTCTCCCTTGCAGATTAAGGCAAACTCCCCGTCCATGTGCATCGGGTCGATTCCGACGTACCCCTCGAAGTTTTCCTCCGCCCAGATTGGTGTTCCGCAGGCGATTGTTCCAAGGATGGGAACGCTTCGGATTTTGCGGAATGGGTGCAGGTCGGGGTGGCGGTTGATGATGGCGTCAATCTTGTCCTCAATGAGATCAGATTTTTTTACACCGAAAAAATCAGCCATCTGTTCGATCTTATCTATCCTTGGATAATTCGTTGCGTTAATCCAAGACAGGACAGTTGTATACGGAAAATCAAGAATTTCAGCGAGCTGCTTGGCGTTAATGTCTTTCTTTTCCATGTAGCGCTTTATATTCTCAGCCATTATTCCTTTGTTTCCGAGTCCACTCATATCTCAACCCTCCTCTTTTGCTGACAATATAATACAGTAAATTTGTACAATAATCAAGGAGAACAGCAAGAAAATACAGTTTAGATGTTGACAGTACGGTTTAACTGTGCTAACCTTATTCTCGACAGGAGGTGAGATATGAAAATTACGTTAAAGGCGGCAAGAGTGAACGCCGGCCTTAGCCAGTCAGAAGCGGCCGATAAGCTGGGGATATCAATGAGCACAATGAATAACTATGAAAAAGGAGCGACATTCCCTGACGTCCCAACGATTAAAAAGATGGAAGAAGTATATGGTGTTGGATACGATGACATTATTTTTTTAATCAAAAAGAACAGTTAAACTGTACTGAATGGAAAAGAAAGGAGAAAGGATGGCTCAGGATCTATTTCTAGCGGATGATGTGGAAAAAATCATTGTCGAGACAGACGAAGAGAACCCGACACCAGTCGTAACGATTGACAGGTCTGAAACACCAATCAAAACGGACGAAAGATACCGGGTTCGCATTCAGTTCAAGGAACAGGCGAAAGAGTGAAAGGAGGAAACCATGTACCACGAGGAGCTTTATGAGTGGATGCACCTAAACAAGATACGCCGAGCGGACATGGCGGAAATTATCGGCGTGACCGGCGCAACGCTCTCACCGTATTTCTTAACCGGAAAGTCCTTTCGCGGCGAGTGGATTGTAGCGTGGCAGAAGGCGTATGGCTGGAGCGACGAGCAGATGTTCCACTTCGCTTTTGACCGGCCATTCAAGCCGAACCCAGAGCTTTTCAAAAGCGAAAAAGATCAAAAGGCACTGGACGCGCTGGCGACGTTCAAAGAAGCGCTGAGGGCGATGTAAAAGGAGGAAGACATGAAACAACACAGAAAGAAAATCGGCTGGACGTTTAATCCGGCACGTATGCACCCGGTGATAAAGACCATACTTGCGATTGCAGCGGGATTTGCGACGGTTGGATATGTGCTGGTCGGAAGTTGGCTGTTTTACTTTATGGTGACGAGGTGAAAGATGAGCATATATGACAGATACGGAAAACACTTAGATCAAGAGGAAATTGACTACCAACTCAATGAATTTGGCGAAATCGAGGAGGGAGAAGGCGAGATTGTATGCCCGTATTGCGGATTGATTATTGAACCGGATTTTGAAACAGATCAAGAAGATCTTTATCACGAGAAAAGAATATGTCCGGAATGCGAAAAGACGTTCTGCCTGGATTGCTCGGTTGATTACAGTTTCTACTACAAAACATGGAGAAAGGATGAAGGTGATGAGTGATAACTACGAGAAGGCATGGGGAAATCTTAAACGCCGGTTAATTTGTGTTGCCCTATATTCCTGTCACTTTGCAGAATCCAAAAAACATAATGCAGACGCCTGTTTGAGGGCACGAGGCGGAGAAGCTATGGCTGTAGCAATTCTGGAGTTTATGGAAGACGTCGAAAAAGAAATGACCACCGCCGGCGAGGACGATGATCAACAGGCGCAAGATTGAGTCCCTTGCGCCCTCAGTATAACACGAAAGGGAGAAAAGATGAAATTTGAATTACAACAATTATCGTTAAAGAATTTCAAGGGCATCAAGGACAAAGAAATTAAATTCTACCAGAGAACAGATATTTCTGGTGCTAATGAAGCCGGTAAAACGACGATTTACGACGCATTTCTATGGCTTCTCTTTGATAAAGATAGCCACGGGAAAACAGGGGGCATTAAACCTCACGATGATGACGGAAACGACCTGCACCATTTAGATACGACCGTAACCGGAGTTTTCCTTTTAGATGACAAGGAGTTGACGCTCCAAAAAACATTTTCGGAAAAATGGACAAAAAAGCGCGGTTCCGCCACGGAGGAATTTACGGGTCATACCACGGATTATTACTGGAACGACGTGCCAATCAACAAAGGAGACTATCAAAAAAATCTGTACCAGATTGTGGACGAGGATCTTTTTAAGCTACTGTCCAACACGCGCTATTTTTTGTATCAAGTCGATGAAAAAGAGCGTCGAAAGATGCTGATGACATTAATCGGTGATGACATCGACAATGAAAAGATTTTCGGAGCTTATCCCGAGACCGAAGAACTCCGTCAAGAGCTGCATGGAAGAACCATTGAAGACGTGACGTCTATGCACAAGGCGTGTAGAACGAAGATCAACAAAGAGCTTTTAGAGGTTCGCCCGCGCATCGACGAGGTGTATGCGATGAAAAAGGACTTTGACTTTGACGAACTTAAAAAGGAGAAAGCGAATCTTGAAAAGACGATTGACACACTCTCCGGAATGTTTAAGACGGCAAAGAAGTCCACGGAAGTATTCGATGATCTCAGCGCTAAGATCGCAAAAATGAACCTTGAAATCAATAAGGCAAGAATCGAGGCGTCGGACAAACGTGCCAAAGAGATCATGGCAGCGGAGGATGCCTTTAGGGACAGCGAAAGATCGCTTCGAAAAATCGAAAAGGAGCGAGATCAACGTGCGGACTTGATAAATCGCAAAAAAGATGAAGTGAGCGCGCTTGTCAATCAGCTACAGGATTTTAGAGAAGAGTGGCAGGATAAAGCCGGTGAACGATGGAGAGGGTCAACGACTTGTCCGACCTGCGGTCAAAACATCCCAAAAGAGCAGCTGGAAAAGGCTGTTACTGAATACGACGCAAATAAAAAGGCGAAACTCGAAGAAATTAAAAGGCTTGCCGAAGAAACAAAGGCAAAGATTGATGCGACGAATGATCAAATCGCGCATATCACCGAGGAGTTGCGCCATTTTACCGAGGCAGTAAAAAAGGTGGAGGACGACGTAGAAGAGAAAAAAGCACTCCTTGTATCTGTTCAGGATAAGGACGTTGAAGATTCGTCCTACATCAAGACGTGCATTTCATCTCGTGATAAGTACATGGCGCAATTAGAGGCGCTGGAAGCGCAAAAAGAGCCGGACGAAAGCCCACAGATCAAGGAGCAAATTGATGAGTTAAAGCGACAGCTCTACAAAGTAAATGAAGATATCGCACAGGAAAATACGAACCGATTCGCCGACATGCGAATCAGTGAGCTAGAAGAATCAGCAAAGGTGCTTGGTAAAGAGTACGAAAAGGCAGATCGGATGATTGCGCTATGTGAGACCTTTACTCGCGCAAAGATGAGCATGATTAAGTCCGACGTGGATAACAAATTTATATTGACGCAATGGAAGCTATTTGAAGAACAGATCAATGGCGGCATCCGTGATGTATGCCGTCCACTCTACAAGGGCTCTGACCTTGACCAGATGAACGATGGTGCGAAAGTCCTTGTAGGGTTGGATATCATCAACACGTTTTCGAAGCAAAAAGACATCTATATCCCCGTGTTTGTCGACAACGCAGAGACCGTTACGGATTATAAGGGACTGGACAAGGAGCTTTTATCACAGCAGGTAAGACTAACGGCCATGAAGAGCAAAAAAACACTTGAAATTAAGGAGGCGTAGAAATGGGAGAGATTTCAAAAAAAGTAGATGTTGGAACGCTCGTTAATCAGGCGATCGACGAAATTGGAGGAATGGTTTCATCGAATCGCTTGGACATCCCGAGAGGATATAGTTTTGTCAACGCCATCCAACAAGCGAGATTTGCACTTACATCACCGATTGAATCCGGACAAAACAAAGGAAAGTCCATCATGGATGTATGCACACCGCGTAGCATTTTGCAGTCGGTGATTGAGATGGCGGAAAAAGGGCTTAGTATCGACAAAAAACAGTGCTATTTCATTCCATATGGAAATACCTGCAAATTATCCATTAGCTATCAAGGAAACGTCGCATTAGCAAAACGAAGCGGGAGTGATATTTCTGATGTGCACGCCTATGCCGTGTACAAAGATGATGGCTTTTCACTTGGCTATGACATTGAAACTGGGACAATCCGCATTGAAGAGTTCATGCCAAATATTGAAGACAGAAAAAAAGAATCACTAATAGGCGCGTTTGCAGTCGTTATTGATTCAAAAGGTCACGTCAAGTACACGGAATATATGGATATGGAGCAAATACGCGCGTCATGGAATCAAGGAGGTGCGCACGGAGGTTCTCCGGCACACAAAAACTTTCCGGATCAGATGGCTATTAAAACGGTGAAAAATCGAGCCGTCAAATCATTTGTTAATACGGCGGATGATAGCGATTATATGAGTTTCGATGATATCAGTGTTTCTTTAACGGACGCCAGCGTAAACAGCGAAATCGAAGAGCGTGCTAATGCGGCAGAGTTTCAGGATGATCCTTTCCCGGAGGCAATCCCGGAAAGCGTTGATCCGGACACTGGAGAAATTTCCGGTGGTGCGCCGGAAGGCTTCTTTGACGCCGATTTTAAGCCGCTCGACGAAAAGGCGCCGTTTTGATTGATGTTCGCATTTTGGGATCCGGATCGTCCGGCAATGCCTATATCGTGTCCAATGGGGATACCACGTTGCTTCTTGAGTGCGGTCTCTCCATCAAGACACTACAAGTCGCGACGCAGTACCGGATCACCGACATCGACGCTTGTCTCGTGTCTCATGAGCATGGAGACCATTCCAAGGCGGCAAAGCACCTTGCGAAATTGGGATTGGACATTTACATGAGCGCTGGCACAAAAGAGGTGATTGACGCAAACGAGCACCGATTCAAAGTGTTTCAGACGTCCGCGCCGCTTCGGTATAAGCCTTTTACCATCGGGTCGTTTCATGTTGCGCCGTTTCGGGCAATTCATGACGCCAAAGAGCCGATCGGGTTTCGGATTACTGACACATCGTCAAGAGAAACGTTGACCTTTTTAACGGATAGCGTTTACTGCCCATACCGATTCAACGGATCCACCATCTTTATGGTCGAGATGAACTACATCAAGGAGATCATCGATAAAAACACAGAGGAGGAGTCAATGAACGTCGGTCGCAGAAATCGGACGGTTGAAAGTCACATGAGCCTTGAGACAGCGGTCGATTTTTTGAAAAGCAGTGGTGCGGAATGGAGCAGAGCCATCTACGCCATGCACCTATCCGATCTGAACTCTGACGAAGAGCGTATCTATCGCCGCCTTCGCGAGGAATTTAGAAAGCCTGAAATAATTATCTGTTAGGAGGATGAAATGAACCAAGTGACGCTATTCCGTTTTAATGGGGGGTGGTGCAGTGGCGCGCATGACAAGAGCGGGAGTTGATTACTTCCCCTTAGATTGCGTCCTCGATGATAAGTTTCAGCTGATAGAGGCGGAGTACGGGCTAAAGGGGTTTGCAGTAGTTGTCAAGCTGTTCCAGCGCATATATGGCGGCGAAGGTTACTACTGTGGATTTAACGATGACGTTGCATTATTGTTCTCGAAGCGCTTGGGAGAGGGTCGTAATGTCGTGTCAGAGATCGTGTTGGCAGCCATCAATCGTAAGATTTTCGACGAAAAACTCTATCAGAAATATCGGATTCTCACGAGCCGTGGAATCCAGAAAAGGTACCTAGAAATTGTTCAACGCCGGAAAAACGTTGAAATGAAAAAAGAGTACCTCTTATTACCCGAGGATGAAATTCCGAACAACGTAAACATTTAAACCTTAAATGTTGACATTAAAGGTTTAAATGTATGCAGCGGTACACAAAGTAAAGGAGAGTAAAGGAAAGTAAAGTAAAGATATATGTTTTAAGTTATTACACTACTACGAATAGTAACGTGATCTTAAATATTCACTCTTTGGCGTATAAGTCTCATAACTTCAAGATATGAGGTTTATAAAGCACGGCACATAGCACGAAAGGAGGTGCCTGCGCGTGGTTAGTACAGACAAAGTGGAACAGGTTTATCAACAACATTTCTGTCACCAGCCAATCATGCCCAATATAAGCCATCTCATTTTTACAACGGTTGCGCAACATGGAGAGGACGCTGTGTTAAACATGATGCGTGAGCTATATCGGCGAGGAACAACGGATGTTAGCTTTGCCTATATCTCAAGAGCTTTAGACGGGAATGCGGCACGAGATAGCGCGAGAAAAGCGAGAGATCCTGTAGCGTTACAGGACGATTCATTCAAATCCGACGCACAGAAGGAACGTGAAAAGCAGTGGCTTCGTGATGGTGTTGCCAGAAGCCGTCGAGCTCTCAGCGTGAAGGGATATCTGAGCGGTTTGGCACGCGAAGCGGCAGGAAAAGAGGTTGTCTGGGAAATCGACAGCTGGGTTAAAAACGGCGGGAAACGTCCAAATGAAGCGATAAAGAGACTGGGGGAATTCTATGCAAATAACAAATAAAGAGCTTGGGATTGATAATCCGTGGCTTTCAACAGTAAAAACAGATTTAGATATTGCCATTCGTTCTGCGGTACTCGCTGCCGGAGAAGGACGAAAGACAAAAGTATCGGTCACGATGAATTTTGACGAAGGAACGGTGTATGACGATATGCCACCGCTTGGAGAAAACGAAAAACTGATAAGCCCAATTGACTACAAAATTAAAGTCACAGCGCAGGATGATGTTTTTAATCGCGACGACTCCACGGTTGGGCTTATGGTTACGACGGCGGAAAGTGGACAAATGATAGCAAGAAAAGCGGGCGCACAGATGAACATGTTTGACGACTACGAGGACGGCGCAGAATGAAGGTTAAATTCACCATTCCCGGCATTCCCGTCCCGAAGGCAAGGCCGCGTGTCGTGAGAGGTCACGCCTTTACACCAAAAAAGACGAAGGACTATGAGACGCTTGTGAAAGACGTCTACCGCTTGACCGTCGGCGAGTACTTAGGAGATTCTGCGATCGTTGCGACGATTGACCTATACTTTCCTATCCCGGAGAGCTACTCAAAGAGCAAGAAGAGGCGCATCGCAGACGGGGAGATCAAGCACACAAAACGCCCGGATGTGGACAATTGCGCAAAAGCGATACTGGACGCGCTAAATGAGGTCGCTTACAAGGATGATGCACAGATCGTCGAGAGCCGTATCACAAAGCACTATGCGGTAGACGGCAATGTACGGGCGGAGGTTGTGCTGGAAGAGGTGTTTTGATAGTTAACAATGCACTATACAGATATGAAAGAGAGGACGAAAGACAATGATAAGAATTAATGAGGTTGCAAAGGAAATTCACGAAAACGCCGTTGAACACGGCTGGTGGGAAGAAAAACGTGGATTTCCGGAGATTGTGGCGCTCATTCATTCGGAGGTATCCGAAGCGTTGGAGGAATACCGCAACGGACGCGAAGCAACGGAAAGCTATTTCAGCGACAACGGCAAGCCAGAAGGCATCCCGACGGAGCTTGCAGACGTGATTATTCGCGTTCTTGATTATTGCGGATACGCAGGGATCGACATTGACGCGGCGATCACGCAGAAGCACAAATACAACAAAACCCGCCCGTATCGGCACGGCGGCAAGAAGTGTTAAACATGCTGCAGGAGAAAAGGAAGAGGATATGAGCAGCAGTAGAAAAACTGATAAAACAAAGAAAGAACAACGAAAACTCGCATACATCTGCGCACCATACGCAGGAGACGTTGAGAAAAACAAAAAGGCCGCTATCGACTTTGGAAAAATGTCGCACGAGAAAGGCTTCCTGCCTATTATTCCACATCTTCTTTTTCCCTATCTGGACGACGTGACAGACCGGGAAGAGGCGATGTCTATGTGCCTTGAGGTGGTAGAGAGATGTGACGCTCTTTTCGTCTTAGCTGATGTGATCACCAGCGGCATGAAAATGGAGATTGAACTGGCGAAGAAGAAAGGAATGCCGATTTTTCAGTTTTACCGCTTAGGTGAGTCTGTCTATGCCGAGGATAGGCTCATACAGTGAAGAATCGATCGAGGTATATAGACGAGATGGGAGGTGAGAATGCTCACAAAAAAGCAGTTAGAATCTGTGCACGCCATAAGGCGTCGGATTGAGCGTGATGAGGCGGAGCTAAAGGAACTGGAGGAGGACTCGCCTTGCGATGTGCAGGCACTATCGCTGTCTCTTAATCCTTCGCATTCGAACTTCCCGCGCGGCATTGATGGGGCGCTTGCTTCCTACATCGACAAGAAAGACCGCTATCGGCAGCGGATTTTAGACCGGCGGCGGTATCTGATCGGCCTGCTTGAAGAAATTGACTGTTTCATCGCCTCTCTTGAGGATCCGCGTGAGCAGGAGATTGTGGAGCTGAGATGCAAGGAGTGCCTGACATTTGAAGAGATCGGCACCAGGACAAACTGGTCGGTATCGACAACGAGGCGAAAATACTACAGCGCAATTTCGTCGCTCGAAAAATGAACAATTTGACCAGTTGACATGTGCTACTCTGATATTGGGTAGAGAATTGTACTGATTCAATAATCCACGTAATGATAAAAGCGTGCTCGCAGTTTTGTGGGCACGCTTTTATTATGGCGATGGAAAAGCGTCGACAAGTGGAGGAAAAATGTTTGAAAAAGTGAATCCGGCTCATCCGGACAAGATTGCAGATCGAATTGCTGGCGCTATGGTAGACGCAGCTTACAAAAAAGAAAAGGATCCAAAGATCGCTGTTGAAGTGTTACTTGGACATGGAAATTGCCACATTATTTCTGAGACAAGCGTTCGTTTTAGCCCTGAAGAAGTGGTAGGAATAGTGAAAAGAATTGCAGGAGAGGTAGACGTTAAATATCACGAAGTACCGCAAGATTCACACCTCTCTGAAAATCAAAAAGGGAAAGTAAGATGTGGCGACAACGGAATCTTTAAAGGGACTCCGATTACAGCAGAACAGAAAAAATTAAGGGCTATCGCAGGAAAGATATATGAAAAATATCCGCAGGATGGAAAGTACATTTTGGACGGCGAAAAGCTCACCATTTGCCAAAGCCATGCGAGTTCGGAAGCGTTAAGAGAAGAGTATCCCGATGCGATCGTGAATCCTCTTGGCGACTGGACAGGCGGGCCGGACGTTGACTCCGGCGCGACAAATCGAAAATTAGGATCCGATATGGGCGATTCTGTGACAGGCGGAGGCCTGCACGGGAAGGATTTATCCAAGGCGGACGTTAGCGTTAACATTTACGCCTTCTTAAAGGCACAGGATAAAGGAGACGTCGTGGAATTATCCTGCTCCATCGGAGACGAGGAAGTCGATGGAAAGCCGTTCTCAGAAATCGTTGAAATCGCAAGAGACTATATACAAAGCGTCGGAGGATTTGAGAAGTTTGCAGAGTGGGGGCTTATATGAGCGATCACGAAATCCGAATTATAAGTATTTCAGAAGTAAAGCCATACGAGAAGAATCCTCGCAACAATGCGGAGGCGGTTAAGTATGTGGCTCGATCAATCGAGGCATACGGATTCAAACAGCCCATCGTTGTTGATAAAGACAATGTTATTATTGCCGGTCATACTCGCTGGCTTGCTGCAAAATCAATCGGCATGAAAGATATTCCGGCGATTATCGCAGATGATTTAAGTGAGGAAGAGGTTAAACAATATCGTCTGGTCGATAACAAGGTCGCCGAGCTTGCCACATGGGACTTTGGATTGTTGGAAGAAGAACTCTCAGGCATTGATATCGACATGAGTGAGTTCGGCTTTGACAGCGCAGATTTCAGCAATGCCTTTCAAGATGAGATTATTGACGATGAGTATGATGATCAAGAAGAAGTGCAAAAGCGATCAAGCTATGGCGATATTTTTCAGCTTGGACGACACAGACTATTGTGCGGAGATAGCACAGACAAAGAGGCAGTAAAAAAGCTGGCGGGGGGGTGGAAATGGATTTATTCCTGACAGACCCGCCATACAACGTCGATTACACGGGGAAGACAAAGAAGGCATTAAAAATACAAAATGACAGCAAAACAAACGATGAATTTCAATGTTTTCTAATCGACGCATTTTCATCGGCAGACACCGTCCTGAAGTCAGGCGGTGTTTTTTATATCTGGCACTCGGATAATTATGGGCTGTTCTTTCGAAGCGCATGCCAAGATGTCGGCTGGGAAGTGCGGCAGTGCTTGATCTGGAACAAAAATTCTCTGGTATTGGGAAGACAGGACTATCAGTGGAAACATGAGCCATGCCTCTATGGTTGGAAAGGCGGCGGAGCGCATTACTGGGGGAGCGATAGATCGCAAACGACAGTCCTTGACTTTGACCGTCCAAACGCAAATCGCGAACATCCTACGATGAAGCCGATTGTTCTATTTGCTTATCAGATTAAAAACAGCTCGAAGGAAGGCGAGGCAGTGCTTGATCTTTTCGGAGGATCCGGCACCACTCTCATCGCCTGCGAACAACTCAATCGAACGTGCTACATGATGGAGCTTGATCCGCATTATTGCGATGTGATCATCGCAAGATGGGAAAAGCTCACAGGGGAAACGGCAAAAAAGCTGTGATGAAAGAAAGGGGGAGCGCGTGGCAAAAGGGAAATACCAAGACTGGCTAACAGAAGACGGGCTCACCATTCTTCGAGGGCTTGCCAGAAGCGGGAAAACCGATGAGGAAATTGCTGATAAAATCGGGATTGCGGCAGGTACTCTATATGACTGGAAGAAGAAGCATCCAGAGATTGATGAGGCCTTAAAAAAGGGGAAGGACATCTACGATATAAATGTCGAGGATGCCCTTTTTGATTGCACTACCGGATATTACAAAGATGAGGATGTGCTTGTGCAGAATGCGGATGGGAGCAAATCCATCCGAAGGGTCAAGAAGTGGTATCCACCGAATGTCACGGCAATCATCTTCTGGTTAAAGAACCGCAGGCCATCACAGTGGCGTGACCGTCACCAGCAGGAAGTGGAAATTAAAAAGCCAGTTAACGAGTCGGCAAGCGAGATTGAAAGCATGCTACTCGACTTAGAGGCGGAAGAAGAGGGAAGGGCGGTGGATGATGAGCCGCCAAAAAAGTGACATCCTTCGCCTAATTCGGCGACAACCATACAAGATAGCCCGCACTGTCGGGTTTAATGATTTCAGGCGATTTCCTCACGATGTCTGGATGCGCTCGATTCTTTTTAGCCGCAAAGAGGTTCTAACACTGCAGGCGCATCGCGGGTCATATAAGACGACAGCACTATCCGTCTGCATTGCACTCATGATGGTGCTTTGGCCGCGAAAAACAATCCTGCTAATCCGAAAAACAGAAGATGACATCATGACATTTGTTGCGCAGGTAAAAAACATTCTGCAAAGTGATTCTTTTCGATGGCTTGTCGAGGTTCTTTACGACACGGAGATTGAGTTCCGAAAGCAGACATCCTTTGCACTGGATACGAACCTGAGCACTGGCATCTCCGGCGCATACCAATTCGATACGCTCTCTCTTACCGGATCTCTAACCGGCAAGCACGCAGACATTGTAATTACCGATGATATCGTGACGCTAAAAGACCGCGTCTCACGCGCAGAAAGAGAGCAGACAAAGCGGCAGTACATGGAGCTTCAAAACGTCGTCAATCGCGGCGGACGAATCATCAATACTGGCACGCCTTGGCATAAAGAAGACGCCTTCCAGCTGATGGGAGAGATTGACCGCTACAGTATCTATGACACGGGGATGATTGACCATGAGCAGGAGAAGAGGCTTCGCCAATCCATGTCACCATCCCTCTTCGCGGCAAACTATGAGTTAAAGCACATCGCAGATGAAGAGGCGATGTTTGACGCACCGAGATTCTATGAAGGAGACAGTGCGGATATCTACGACGGCACGTCTCACATCGATGCAGCATACGGCGGGAGTGACTATACAGCATTTACCATCGCTAAGCGCATCGATGACGAGAAAATCCTTGTCTTTGGCAAGCTGTGGTCAAAGCACGTGGATGATTGCTTAGGCGAGATTGAAGCGCTTCATAAAGCCTTCCGGGCAGGAACGGTCTATACCGAAAAGAACGCGGATAAAGGCTACTTGCTAAAGGAGCTGATGCGACGAGGAATTCCAGCGGGAAACTACAACGAGACGATGAACAAGTTCATCAAGATTAGCGCGCACCTGCGGTCGAGTTGGGCGCGTGTTTATTTTTTGCGCGAGACGGATCCGGAGTATATCCAGCAGATATTAGATTACACCGAGAATGCAGAGCACGACGACGCACCGGATAGCCTCGCCTGCATTATGCGACGGCTCGAAAATGGCGTGAAGCTAAGAACGTTCAGATTATGAGAGGAGCAGAGATGATCAGCGAATGCGCGGTAGAAAACTTGCTAAACAATTTCAGACGGCGAAAGAATCGGCCACTTCTTCTGCCGACAACACTTCGGGCAAATCCAGAAGAGGAAATGAAAGAGCCATCGATTCGAGAAATCAAGAAGTGGATTGGAAAGCACGAGAGCGGAATCCTTCGATATGACTATCTGGAAAAGCTCTATCAAGGCTTTCATGACATTTTCTTTGCACCGGAAAAAGAAGCGTGGAAGCCGGACAACCGCCTTGCAGTCAATTTCCCGCGCTATATCACGGAGACATTCTGCGGCTACGGCTACGGCATCCCGATAAAAGTGACTCACCCGGATGAAAAAGTGGACGCCATAATTCAGGATTTTGGGCGTGATAATGAAATTACAGATCATGATTCTGAGATGGCGCGAAAGTGCTGTATCTACGGACACGCCTATGAGTATATATACCAAAATGAACGGGCGGAAACGAAAATCACAGCCTGCTCGCCGAAGAATGTAATCGTCGTTTATGCAAACGATATGACAGGTCGAGCGCTATTCGCTATCCGATATGGCTACAAATCCGCAGAAGAATACGAGGACAAAAAAGACGCCATCAAGTACAGCGGCGAGCCATTTGGCGAGATCTTATATCGAGACCGTATTGTCAACTTCTCGGATGGGAAAATCGGAGAGGAAAAGCCGAATCCGTATGGATACATCCCAATCGTTGAGTGGCGGCTGAATGATGATCGCATTGGGATCTATGAGCAAGTAGCTGGGCTTGTAGAAAGCTACAATTTCACGATTGCTGAGAAGGCGAACGACGTCGACGCCTTTGCCGAGGCGTATCTTGAAATCCTTGGCGCAGAAGTGGACGAGGACGGCGTACGCCGTATTCGAGACGACCGGGTGATTAACTTTTTCGGCGGCGATAGCGCAAAAGATGTTTTAGTCCAATTCTTACAGAAGCCGACGGCAGATGGAACGCAGGAGAACCTCTTGAACCGCTTGGAAAACCTGATCTATCAAATCAGCATGGTTGCCAACATCACGGACGATAGTTTCGGAACGTCGACGACGGGCGTCGCCTTAGCCTACAAACTGCAGGCGATGAGCAATCTCGCAACGACATTTGACCGAAAGATCGAGAAAAGTCTAAGAAAGCGCTATAAGATTTTCTGCAGTTTATCAACGAATACATCAAGCGTTGACGCCTACCGAGATATTGAGATCCAGTTTACACGAAACATTCCTCGAAACATTGCCGAGGAGGCGCAGGTCGCACAAGCTGTCGAAGGGATTGTCTCGCGAGAGGCGCAAATAGCGCTTCTGTCTTTCGTTCACGATCCCAAAGCGGAGCTAAAGAAGGTCGAAGAGGAGAATCGTGCAGAAATTCCGACCGATGATCCTTTCCACATGGTGACAGAAAATGGCGAAAAATAGAGGAATCAAAACCGAAGATCGCTACTGGGACGCACGCGAGCGGGAAATGAAAAATCTCGTTCAGCAAGAGAAATTTCTAAAGCGCTACGATAAAAACGTTAAGGAAATCTATCGCCGGATGCTCTATGACGCGCAGAAAGAGATTGACGCCTTCTATGGCCGCTACGCCTCAAAAGAAGGCATTACGATTAACGAGGCGAAGAAGCGCGTCTCCAGAATGGACGTTGAAGCCTTTGGCAAGATGGCAAAGCACATGGTCGAAACGAAGGATTTTTCGCCTGAGGCGAATGCAGCGCTCCGCCTATATAATCTCACCATGAAGGTTAACCGTCTGGAGCTACTAAAGGCGAGGGTCGGATTGCGGCTTGTTGATGGCTTTGATGAGATCGATAAACTGACGGAGACGCTACTGACGAATGCCGGGGTGGATGAATTTAAGCGGCAGGCAGGAATCCTTGGGGAAAGCGTGATCAATCCAGAGCAAAAGGCAGAGGCAATCGCAAAGAGTTCATTTCAAAATGCGAATTTCAGTGACCGCATCTGGATGTATCAAGACCAGCTTCGCAACGAAATTGCGAACGATCTTAGAAGCGGACTCATACAAGGAAAAAGCTCGCAGGAAATGGCAAGGAAACTACGCAGACGCTTTGACGTCTCCATGTATAACGCCTCACGCTTAGCCCGAACGGAAATGGCGCGCGTACAGACGGAAGCGCAGATGCAGTCCTTTGAGCGGAATGGATACACGCACTATGTTTTTATCGCAAGAGAGAGCGCCTGTGATCATTGCGCACCGCTTGATGGAATGGTTTTTGCAGTAAAAGACATTCGACCGGGCGTGAATGCTCCGCCAATTCATCCGCACTGTTTTTGTTCGATTGCGGCGGCAACAGGGGAACAGGTTCTTCAAAAAGGAAACGAAGATACGTATGAGCTTATAAATCCTCTTGAATTCCAAAAATTTGCAGAGTATTGCAAAAGTACACTAAGCGAATCGGAGTTTCGTTTATTGCAAAGGCATAGTTATGAAGGGAGGATGTCTGGGTATTTTCAGTCGCCGAATTCGTTTCATATAAATTACATGGTGAGAAATGGAGAAGAGAGCCATTTATCTCATCATGACAAAGAAATCCTAAAAACGATCCGAAAAGCGATACAAGGAGTAACAACAGAAAAAAATTATTTACTTTATCGATATGATTCAGTAGATATTTTGGAGTCTTTTTTTGAATTTGATGGAGTAAATATCGATTGCAATGTATCCGGGAAAATCGTTAAGCTACGAAATTCTTTTTCTACTTCTATGGTAGAAGGCAGAAATGTTTTTATGGATAGACCGGTTCGGTGGAATATTCAAGCAAAAAAAGGTTCCCATATATTTGCCAATGATAACGCAATTGAATCTGAGGCAGTTATAAAAGACGGCACTGAATTGGAGATTTTAGATTTGATCAGGACAGATCAAGGGTATATAATTAATGCAAGAATACGAGAGGAGGCGTCTAATGAAAACGAAAAGTGAACTGAAAAAAATAGCAGATTTGTTTTTCAATGGAAAGCCTGAGGAGTCGTATTTGCTTATCGACAGCATGAATGAATGGGAACAGTTTATTAGTTCTATAAAATCTGCTGAAAACGCAGAGAGGGCATATTGGATTATGGCAAAGAGTGACCTTTCTGTTTGGAATAAAAGGGTTAAGCGTATTTTGGGAAATGGAAAAGGGGATCCAATATACGATATAGGTTATTGAAACTTAAAGCCATCGCCTATGCGGTGGTTTTTTTTATGCCTGAAAGGAGTTATCATGACCTACAACGACATAGACGTTGTCTTATACAAAATTCTGCGATACATCAGCGAGTGCATGAAGGCAGGCACTCCTGTTGATTATGAGCAGTTACAATCACAAAGCGGATATCTGAATATCCCTGAATCCTATCTTATGCAAGTGTTACACATGGCTGTTTCAAATGGTCTGATTGAAGGATTGAAGCGAATCGCCACAAAAGACTTTACTGGCTATGTTCAATCCGGAGAGATTGTGCTGACGCTTGCCGGAAATGATTTTATGCGAGACAACAACGGTATGCACAAAGCGGCTGAATTATTAGGTGCAACATTCGAAGCTGTGTTATCGGGAATCATACAGAGCACGATTGCGAAAATGAAATAAACACAAGAACATCATAGGCATGAAGCGTGACCGGAAACGGTCGCGCTTTTTATATGCAACAAAAGGACACCGTGGGCGAAGAACGCGGCGGACAAGGAAGGGAGAAAACAATGGCAGAGGAAATGATTACAGAAAAAGACGAAGAACAGGTCGATGAGGCTAAAGCGGATAAGCAGAAAGACACGGAGAAAACGGAAAAGGATACTCCGTCCTTTGATGACATCCTGAAAGACCCGAAGATGCAGGCGGAGTTTGACCGCCGGCTGAGCAAGGCACAGCAGACACGCGAGGAAAATATCCGAAGCGAGATCGAGAGCGACATTAAGGCGCGCCTTGCGGAAGAACAAAAGGTCGCCAAAATGAATGCGGAAGAAAAAGCAAATCACGAGCGCATCAAACTTGAAAAGGAGCGAGATGAGCTCAAGAACGCCTTAAACCGTGAGCGTCTTGGAAAGATTGCGGCATCAACGCTTAGCAAAAGCGGGATTGAAGCGGATGAGACGGTTCTTCAATTCGTGGTCGGCGCGGACGAGGACGCGACCGGGAAAAACATTGAAGCATTTCTTTCTGTTGTTGAAAAACAGGTGGAAGCGATCGAACGAAAACGAAATTCTGGGAAGACCCCGAGGGATTATTCCTCAACGATTGAGCCGGAAGACGAATTCGATCGCATTCTGAAAAAATACAAATAAAGGAGAAAATGAATCATGGCTACGACTAACAACACTCTTTCCGTTCGTCAATATCAGGCGCAATTCAAGACACTTCTTGGCGCAGTTTTTACGAAACAGGCGTACTTTAGAGACTTCTTTGGCGGCAATATCGAAGCACTGGATGGCGTTTCCGACAACGCGAAGGCGTTTTCAGTAAAAACGTCAAGCATCCCGGTTGCTGTCAACACCTACTCCAAAGACGCGAATGTTGCCTTTGGAACAGGCACGGCAAAAAGCACTCGATTTGGGAACCGCACGGAAATCATCTATACCGACACGGATGTCAAGTACACCTGGGAGTGGGCGTTCCATGAAGGAATTGACCGCTTTACGGTGAATAACGACTTCATGGCCGCTGTCGCGGATCGCCTTGACCTGCAGGCTCAGGAGAAGGTCGCACTCTTTAATCAGCATCAAGGAAAATTCATTTCCGACAATGCTGGCAAGACGCTGGCACTTGCGACGAAGGATGCGGCAGGTGTCTTGGCGCTCTTTAATGACGCACACAAATACTTCGTCAATCAAAAGGTAAAACAGAATCTCATCTGGTGCGCAAAAGTGACGCCGGACATTTGGAATCTCATCGTCGATCAGCCGGCTACAACCACGAGCAAACGCTCCTCGGTAAACATCGACGAAAATGGCGTTGCAATGTTCAAAGGATTCCGTGTAGAAGAAATCCCTGAAGACCTCTTCCAGAAAAACGAAGTGGCCTACTTCTATCCTGCGGCGGTTGGAAAAGCCTTCACCGGCATCAACACCGCACGCACGATTGAGTCCGAGGACTTTGACGGTGTCGCATTGCAAGGTGCAGGGAAAGCCGGGGAATTCATCCTCGACGACAACAAGGTCGCGGTTGTAAAAGCGACAGGGACGGGTGCATAATGGACAGCTATCGAGTAGTAAAATACTTTACCGACCTTCAGGACGATGAACACGTATATCACGTCGGTGACGCCTACCCCAGAGATGGGGTGGACGTTACCGATTCACGTGTAAAGGAGCTTTTAGGCGATGAAAACCTTCAGGGGCAGCCACTTATCGAAAAGGTCAATGATGAACAGCTTATCGAAAAGGTCAATGATGAACAGCCTATCGAAAAGGTCAATGATGAACAACCTACGCGAAGCACAAGACAAGGAAGAAAAGGAACGGCGGTCGAGAAGAAAAAGTAGACCGCCGATAGGAGGCTTTTATGGACATCACACGAATTAAGAGCATCCTTGGCATCGAGGACGATCATATCGACGGGCAGATCAACGCAATCGCAAGCGTCACGCAGGAAAGGCTTTCTTTTTTGCTTGGCGGAGTAGCTGAGATCCCGATAGAGATGGGTTACATTGCCGATGAGGTGACCATCCGCCGATTCAATCGCATAGGCTCCGAAGGTCTCTCCTCACATCGTGTGGAAGGCGAAACGATGGAGTGGAACGATGACGATTTCGCCCCGTACATGGCAGACATTAAGCGCTATCTCCTATCCAGTGGCAGTGCCCGTCGAGATGGCAGAGGGGTGGTCAGATTCCTATGAGATACGACAAGCGTATTTTTTTTGTCTCCCAGGTAGACGGCGAGTATGACCTATCTACGGGGGATTATCTGGATCCTGAAATCGTAAAGACGGAAGTATATGCCGCCGTCCATGACACTAACGAGGAGACACTGAAACTTCTCTATGGCGACATCCGGCAGAGGTCATTCACCGTCCATATTCTCGGCCACTACGAAAAGGCGTTCAGCTACATCCTGATTGACGATAAGCCATATCATGTGGACTTTACGCGAAGGCTACGACGCCGGCAGACGTTTATAGTAAGCGAGGTGCAAAATGGGTGGGATAAAGGTTGAGGTTGATCCGAAGCTCATCCGAAAGCTATCAAAGCTCAAGGACGCAAGCGGAATCATCGCAGTCGTGAAAGACAACGGTGCCGATTTACAGCAGAGGATGCAGAGAAAGGCAGACGAGGCCTTCGTCAAAGGATACGCAACGGGGCAGACATCAAGAAGCATAGGCGTTGAAATTGTCGACGGCGGAAAGACAGCGTATGTCGGAGCGCAGACAGAGTACGCACCCTATCTTGAGTATGGCACGCGCTTCATGAATGCAGAGCCTTTCGTTCGTCCAGCGGCGAAGGAACAGGGAAAGAGGTTTGAAAAAGATTTGATAAAACTTCTGAAAGAATCGTGAGGACATCATGGATCCACAGCAAGAAATTTTCACAGAGCTTCGCGCACGCCTTCTTCGTCTCTATCCCGGTCGTGTATACGATGGAGCCCTTCCTGACGCATCAACGCCATATCCTTTTCTCTATCTTGGAGAGAGCACGGCAGACGACGACGCAAACAAAAGCGCTGTCTTTGGCGAGGTAACGCAAAGCGTTCACGTATGGATGGCCGATGTAAAAAAGAGAGGCACGCTTTCTTCGATGATGCTGGATGTAAAGAAAACGGCGCGTGCGATAAACAGAACGAAAAATTTTCAGTGGCAGGTCTCCGGAGTGCATCAAACAATTCTCCCAGACAAGACGACAAAGACGCCACTACTTCATGGGGTCGTGGAACTGACCTTTATTTTTAGCTAAGAAAGGAGCATACAATGGAAGAAAGAAAGCCTGTATACGGCAAAAATCTCGTTTATCTCTTTCGCCCGCATAGCAAGGCGTCAGCGATGGATGGGACAGTGATGGCATTTGTGACAGAGAACAAGCGCTCAAAGAAGGTAGATACCGAATCGACAGCTACGAAAGACGGCTCGATCGTGTCGCCGTCCACTATGGAGCAAGAAATCACAACGAAGTCCTATATGGCCGAGAACGATGAAAACATGAAGGCTATCGAAGATGCGATGGATGAAAACGAGCTGATGGACATCTGGGAGGCAAACCTTCAGGAGAAGGCGAAATCCGGGGAAAACAAATTCGCCGGGCGCTACTTCCAAGGCTATCTCACGCAGTTTGAAGTGACATCGTCCGCAGAAGGCTATGCCGAGATTGCTACAGCCTTTGCGATCAATGGCAAGGGCGTGAAGGGCGATGTAACCGTCACAAAAGAGCAGCAGGCACTTGCAGACTATATGTTTGCAGACACGCCAAAAACCGGCGCATAATCAAAGATCGACAGAGCAGGGAGGGGCGAATTATCGCCTCTCCATTTTTTTAAGGAGGAAGCATGTACAACATCGAAATTAACGGCGAGGCTTATCCGCTTCGCTTTGGCTTTGGCTTTATCCGAGAAATCGACGGAATGGAGACACGGAAATCACCATCCGGGGCAAATCAAAATATTGGCCTTGCAGTAGCAGCCGCAGGGCTAATCGATAAAAACGTCGAGCAGCTTGCCCGAATTCTTTTTATCGCAAACCGAACCGAAGAACCGAAAATCTCAAAAAAAGAGCTTGAAGAATACATCGAGTCAACCGATGATCTTGAGGGCATTTTCGAGATGGTGACCGATTTTTTTACGCAAGCGAACTGTACCAAGACGACGATGAAGCGGGTGCAGGAAGAAGCGGAGAAGGCAAAGAAGATGCAGGACGCACTGGTGAAAATGGCAAATCCGAAAGAGTAGAAGATCTTTACAGACGGGTTGCGATTGACTGTTTTCGCTTTTTTAATTTCCGCACATTTGATGAGGTCGACCGCTTGACCATCCCGGAGTACCGCATCCTCATCGAGGCATACCAGCTTCGCTACGTAGACAAACGCCTGCTGATACACGAGCAGGCATGGGCAAACCAGATGGCCAAGGCAACGAAAAAGGTCGGATCCTCTTATGAATCGGCATTTCGTACTTTTAAGGATTTTTACGACTATGACGCAGAAAAAGAGGCCGTCATGAGCGGAAAGGCAAAAGCGAAGGAATCAAAAATCGAGCGTTTCGCAAAGTACATGAAAAAGAAAGGAGGGGAATAATGGCTGAGCAATATACGATAAAGGCTGTTCTGTCCGCAGTCGATAATGGCTTTTCGTCGGCAATGGGAAAAGCAAGCTCGCTTATAGACCGCATCAAAGACGGTGTCGGCATGGGCATCGGCATGAAACTGTTTGATGGCATTGTGAGCGGTGCCGGAGAAATGATCGGCGAGCTCAATCAATCCTCGGCGGCGTGGAAAACGTTCAATGCGAACATGAAAATAAACGGTCATGGCGAACAGGATATTGCGCGCATCCGTGGAGAACTTTCGAAATTCGCCGCAGAAACCATTTACTCCTCCAGCGAGATGGCATCGACCTATGCGCAGCTTGACGCGGTTGGCGTCGCGTCTGCGGAAGATCTTGTCAAAGGCTTTGGCGGTATTGCTGCATCGGCCGAGAATCCGAAGCAAGCAATGAAGACGCTCTCGACGCAGGCTACACAAATGGCGGCAAAACCAATGGTCGCATGGCAGGACTTCAAACTTATCCTTGATCAGGCCCCGGCAGGAGTGTCAGCGATTGCAAAGGCCATGGGCATGACGACGCAGGAACTGGTCGCTGGCGTACAAGAGGGAAAAATTAAAACTGAAGATTTTCTGAACACGGTTCGCCAGGTAGGCACAAACGGCGACTTCGCAAAAATGGCGAGACAGTATAAAACCGTTGATGAAGCAATGGGCGGTCTAACAGAAACGCTCGCAAACAAATTGCAGCCGGCATTTGACGGGGTGTCGAAAATCGGGATTGACGCCATAAGCGGAATCGTTGATTTTGTAGACGGCGTAGATCTGGCTGCGACCTTCGGGCCCATGATCGACATCGTAAAAGATGGATGGAACTCGCTGAAAGACTCTATCGGGACAATCGACCTTAGCCAGCTCGGGTCGCAGGTTGAGACGTACTTTAAGCCATTTGCTGATCTTCTTACACAAATTGACTGGCAAGGAATCTTTTCAACCGCCGCAGAAGCGATCGGACAGTTTGCACAAGGGATCGGGAACATCGGCGGGCAGATAATGGCTTTTCTACAGCCCTTGATTGAGCAAATTCTACCGGTGATCGCAGAACATCTATCTCAACTCGCCCAGACAGCATACGAATTTCTGCAAGGCATAGCGGAGCGGATGGCTCCATTGATGGAAGCGATCGGGAACATAGTTAGCTACCTTCTGGAAGTTTTTTCACCGGCAATTGACATGATCGTTGGAATTGTCACGGCCTCATGGGACAATATCTGCAATCTCTTTAACGCGGCGAAAGACATCATCCTTGGAATTTTAGATGTGTTTATTGGGATATTCACAGGAGATTGGAACCGGGCGTGGGAAGGCGTAAAAGGCATTTTTGAAGCGATCTGGAACCGTATCACCGGGTTTATTAAATATGTCTGGGATACGATCACGTCTATCGTAACAGGCGCATTGAAAATCGCATGGAATATCATATCAAGCGTTCTTGGCGCGATCGCCAACTTCTTTTCATCCATCTGGAACGGGATCATGAGTTTTTTAGGTTCTATCTGGCATGGAATTACATCAACAGTTTCAAACGGAATCAATTCGGCAAGAAACTTTGTGTCCTCAGGCCTTAATAAGATAGCGGTTTTTTTCACGTCGATCTGGGACGGCATTGTCCGAGGCGTGAGAACATCTTTCGACAACGTTGTTTCCGCGGTATCGAATGGCATACAAAGCGCCTATAACACCGTCAAAGGTTGGATTAGCAACTTCTTCAATGCCGGACGAAACATAGTCAATTCTATAGCAGATGGAATCCGTGGTGCCATTGGTGCGGTAACGGGAGCAATTGGCAATGTTGTCAGCGCCGTGCGCAATTTCTTGCCATTTTCGCCAGCAAAAAGAGGCCCACTTCGTGACTTGAATCGCCTCAATTTTGGCGGAACGATCAGTGACAGCATCTACCAAGGCAAATCACAAATCACAAGCGCGATGGAAGATATTCTGAACGTGCCAAAGCTTGAGGCATCGGCGATCATTAATCCGAACATCGGGCAGACAATGGGAGATTTCTCGACAGAAGTCAGCGCAAAAATCGCCGACTCTCGTCTTCAAGGCGAGAAGAAGCCGCTCATTGCGAATCTGTCTCTTGGCGGGCGTGATTATCGCGCCTATGTCGATGACATTAGCGGTGAGCAAGGTCGCAAAGCGAAACTCGAGCTTGCATACCTATAGGAGAAGGCTATGTTATACGAATACAAAGACATCAATGGGACGCCGCCGGAAATGAATCGTCCAAGTGAAGACGTGTCAATCGATGGCCAGTGGATGACCGGATGGCACGGATTCTCTCTTCGCGTCCTTTACACAAGAGGCCGTCACGGGATGAGTATACAGGAAAGTGCTTCGGGGAAGATTCCGGGAAGAGATGGTGAAATTGTCTATGCCAGATCCCTTCCTGCACGAAAAATTATAGTCGGGTGTGCGATAAAGACGAAGACGTCAGCGGAGATGACAGCATATTTTAGCGAATTAAGAGCATTTTTTAGCCCAAATATGGAATTAAGAGAGATTGTCTTTGCTGATGACCAAGGATATCGCTATTTTGGGCGTATCGTCTCTATCTCCGAGCCGGAGTCAGGAAAGAACAATTCAAAATTCGAGATCACGATATCTTGCCCAGATCCGCATCGCTACGGGATAGAAAAAACAGTCTCACTACAAGAAATGCTGTCAGATAGCGCGCAAAAAGGCGTCCCATACAAACTAATTCGCTATGTCACAACTCCATCTGGCGCGACGCTAATAAAAAACATCACTACAGCTGAAAAAATTGCCCTGCAGTCGGCCGAAAACTCCGAAATCACGGTTGACTTTATCAAAGGAAGGATCTACAGAGGAAATGTGAACATCACGAGTAGGCTTGCATTCGAAGCAAGCCAGTTTCCAGAATTTATCATTTGTCACGGCGATTCCGTAAGCGGGACAGGGCAGATGACGTATCGAAAGCGGATGATGTAGAGGGGGTAACAATGGGAACGTACCTTTTTGACCGACGGCTATCTGTTATCGACGTTCTGCCTAACGACATCCTGACAGAGAGCGATCAGATCGCCGAGAGAGCCGGGCTCATAACGCATAGCGTTAACGCAAAATACACGGAAAGCCTAGATAAAGCCGCATATTTCGGAATGCGGGACCCGCTCGATCGTGGTAATTTCTGGATCTATAAAATCGTGACACGAAAAAAAGAAGGATATGAGATCGTCATCGACGGCATATATAAACTTTTCGACGATTTGAAGGCGCAGGACTATATCAAAGACGCTCGGCCACAAAAGACGGGCTTTGACGCGGCGATCGCTCCCGTCTTGCAAGGCTCTGGCTGGAACGTGGCTCAAAATAGCGTCACTGGCATCGCTTCAACGAACTTTTATTACACGTCCCGCCTTCATGCCTTTTGGGATGCGATCAAAACGTGGCGATGTGAATTTAAGCCGAAAATCACCTTCACAAATGGCAAAATTGTTGCACAGGAGCTCTACTTTGCCGACAGCTTCGACGAGGACTTCGGGCGTCTATACGTCTACGGAGATCGGCTTTTAACTGTCACGGCAAGTGCTTCGGAAGAAGATCTCTACACAGCCTTTATCGGACGCGGAAAAGGGGAAGAAAAGAAAGACGAGAGCGGAGAAGCTACAGGAGGCTATGGGAGAAAAATCACCTTTAAGGACATCGCATGGAGTAAGGCAAAAGGCGATCCTTTAGATAAGCCGCTAGGGCAGGAGTACATCGAAATCCCTAGTGCAACCGCACTGTACGGCTATGCGGATGGGAAACCGAGAATCGGCTTCGTTGAGTTTAACGACGTGGAGGATCCGGCGGAGCTTCTGCGTCTCACCTATGACTACGCAATGACGCATAGCCGACCAATGGTGCAATTCAAATCGACCGTGTTTGATGATCGCAGAATCAGCTTGTACGAGGTTGTGCGGATTAAAAACCCGGTCTTAAATATTGCCTACAAGACGCACGTCTTTAAGTCAAAGCGATCTTTTCTTCTTCCGGCGAAGCAAGAAATTGAGTTCGGCGAGCAGCTTGTCAAAAGTCCGGCACAGCAAACGGCAGATGGAAAGCGTGAGATGGAAAAGGAAAAGGCCGCGCAGGAAAGCTACATCGCCTCGATCGCAAAAGCACTCACAGAGCAGTGGCTCAATGAGGACGGCTACAATTACGACCTAAAGGCCGACAATCCATATCACCTCCCAGCTGGCTTCTACTCTTTCAACGCGCCGATCGAAAAGAACCCTTCAAAAATGATCGGCATGAGCGCTGGAAAACTTGTCATATCAAATGAGAAGAATCCGGATGGATCCTGGAAGATTCGTACCTTTGGCACAGGCTCTGGCTTTACCGCCGACCTCATCCGCGCGGGGCGTTTGGAAGGCGGTTGGGGATACATCGACTTTAATGCAAAATCCTTAAATTTTGGTAACGGTGCTATGACCTATAGACCGGGTCAGGGCTTTTTGCTTTCGGCGGAGATCAAGGCAGCGCTCAAAGGTGATAAAGGTGATAAAGGTGATGCCGGTGCGCCTGGAAAAGATGGTACACCGGGTAAAGATGGCCCGCCAGGACCTCCCGGGAAAGACGGAGCCGGCGTGAAAAGTGCAATCTACGAGTATGCTGCCTCAACAAGCGGGCAAGCTGCGCCGACCTCCGGATGGTCGGAGACACCGCCAAGCGTCGGCACAGAAATCTATGTATGGAGGCGTGTCAAAACCACCTATACAGACGGGCGCACAGAGATCTCCACGCCGGAGTGTATGACAAGCCAGCAGCTTAAGATGATGCTCGATGCCGCGCGGGGTGAGATAGCGGAAGAAGCGGGGAAAATCAGAAACTACGCGGACGCGCAGAAACTTGCCGCACAGCAGTATGCGGACGGGGTCGTGACCGACATCGAGCAGCAAATCACGGCGGCTTACGAAGCGCGTGTCCGCGCCGAGATGGACAATCTTAACGCCGCCTGGAGCGCACGCATGGCGGATCAGATCTCTGCTATCGAGTCAAACTTGCAGGAGCTACAAAGCTACATCTGGGTGGACGGTGGCAATGTCCTTTTGGGGCGCAGGGGCAGCTATGTCGCACTTACGCTCTCCCCGGAAGAGATCTCGTTTTTGGTTGAGTCCGCAAAGCGTGGGCATTTTAACGCGGAGAACTTGGTCGTGACCAATGTCCGCGCGACCATGTTGGAACTAAACTCCCCATCAAGCACAGGAAAGTATCAGTGGCGCATGCGAACGCTAAGCGGCGTTGACCATCTAACCGTGTATTACAGCAAGAAAGGAGAGTAGCCATGGCATATCTACAACTGGAGCTTAGCGTTGCCAATAACTCAGCAAATGCCACGGTTAGCGCTAACCTCTACATCTGCAACACCGCCGGAGGGTGGAACCGCTGGTCACCGCCCGGAACCATCACGATCGATGGGACGACGTATAGCTTTAACCACAGCTTTAGCCAGCACCAAAGCAAGCAATGGATCGGTAGCGCACAAAAAACCGTCGCATACGGCAGCGGCGTATCAAGAGCCGTCAGCGTCTCTGCATCTTACTCGACAAACGTCAGCTTTGGCACGCTGACCACCTCGGCGAGTGCTACCATTAAGCGACCATATCAGGCGGCGGTGGTCACCGAAGTCCGCGTCAACGGAAAAATTGCTGACGAAAATACCGTATGTGTCTTAGGCCAGGATACTATCAAGGTCACGATCCGCAAAACCGGATCGGCTTTACAGTATGCGCACTACGTCGCCATAGGCACGTCCCCGCTCACTTACGGAAACTACTCCGCATCGCCGGGAGTGGAAAGCTGGGAGTTTAAGCCGAGCCTGGACTACTTTGGCAAAAACCACATGCGGACGCTTCAGCAAGCCGGCTTTGCGATTGGCGTGCGGTCGTACTCTGCTGATGGTGAGTATGTCGTGCCGGCGATGCGGCTTATCAAGATTAAAATCCCGGACAATGTCAAACCGACGCTTACCAAGCACGAGATTGGCATTTACTCCGGCGGATTAGATGGGAAGATCTTACAAAGCAAGACGCGCGCCGAAGGACGGTGGTCCTTTGGGGATGACACTCTCTACGGGGCGACTATTGATCGCATAGTCTTTAAGGTCGACGGGTACGCCTTTGACCTCGGCCGCGGAAAGTGGCCAAATCACTTTCCGCCCGGACGGCTTGAGGACAAGCAGACGTTTTTACCCTCATCCGCAGGGACAAAAAACTGGAGCATGCAGGTCTACGACTCACGCGGTCGCTCATCATCCTATCACGGCACCTATGTGGTGGTGCCATACGAAAACTCCGTGCTCACAAGCCTTAGCGCAGATCGATGTACCTCATCTGGTGTCCTAGATGCGTCGGGGACGTATGCCAAGATCTCCTATCAGCTGGCGATCTCGCCTGCAGACGGGTCAAACTCCGGGACGCTTACGATAAAGCTCGTTGACGGATCGACGTCTACCACAAAAGCCGAAATCAGCGTCCCAGCATCCTCCCCGACGGTTAACTCCTCGTCGATCATCTCCGGGCTATCCCCGGAAAAAGCATATCTCATCGTCGCGGAGCTAAAAGACGCGACGGGGACGGTAGCAAAACTGACGACAACGGTGCAAAAGGCAGGCGTCATTTTTGATCTCTGCCCGACCGGCATCGGCATGGGCGTGACCGCAAAACCGGGGTATGTCGCTTTTGATGAGCTCGTCCGACCAACCATTGGACTGCACGACTACGGATCCAACAGCAATGGTGAGTGGATAAGGTATGGCAACGGCGTCCAAATCTGCTGGCAAGTCACAACGCAGACGACATCCATATCGAGCGTATACGGATCGCTATACGTTGGCAGCACATCATGGACGTTTCCGCAGCCTTTTAGTAAGCCACCTGCGGTATCTATCGGCGAAGCATACTGGGGTACAGGTGCGTCGTGGGGCAGTGCGTACAACACGACAAAAACCAACTGCGGCATACGCTTACTCGATGCAGTAAAGCGTGGCAATTATACGACAAACCTTAGCATGATAGCGATCGGAAGATGGAGGTAAAGTTATGACTTTAGACGAGATAAAAACGAGAAAAGAAACGCTTAGAAAAAGCAAGGATGAAATCAACGCATCGCTAAAGACGCTTCGCATGGAGCAGGCAACCAAGGAGGCGGAAGTGGTCGAGGTGCAGCGCCAAATTACCGAGGCTTGCGATCAGGTGGTGGCGCTTGAGCAGGAGATGGATGAACTCTCTACAGCCGAGCGCATTATGCTGACGACTGCGCCGAGCGTAGAGTAAAACCCAGGTAAAAAAAAGACGAAGAGAGGTGGTGCTTATGGATGAGCACAAAATCGAACTACTGCTCGCACGGACCGAGCGGCATGACAAGATGCTAGAGGACCACGGCGAGCGCTTGATAAAGCTAGAGACGCATGCGGGAGCAGACTACGAGTGGCGCAAAAAAATCGATGAAAATCTTGGTACGATCAATTCGAAGCTAGAGGCCCTGCTCACGGCGGATGGAAACACCTATAGTACGATTAAAATCGCCGCTATTACCGCTTTTGTCAGTGCCATTATCGGCTATGCCATAAAAAGCATGCTCGGCTAACTGGAAAATCACTGTGCAGGCTCTACGCTGTGCGAGGCGAGAAGATGTGCAGCTTCGCATGGTATAAGACCTATGATCAATAAAAACGGCAGGAAGAGGCTCACAGAGCCTTATTTTTATGCACTTTTTTAGAAAAAAGAAAGAGAGGGGAAAATTATGGCAAAACCGGTAATTGACATCTCCGCCTATCAGCATTCGAGGGACATTGACTACGACACGCTGTCTGCAGCCATCTCTGGCGCAATACTTCGTGTGGGATTCACGGGATGGGGAACAGGAAATTCATACCATAAGGATGCTGAATTTGAAAATCATTATCGAGAGTTAAAAAAGCGTGGCGTACCGATTGGCGCGTACTGGTACTCCTGCGCCGATACGGTCGCAGAAGGAACGGCAGAGGCAAATGCTTGTTACGAAATGGGACTTAAAGGCAAAACCTTTGAGCTGCCCATTTATTGGGACACGGAAGATAATCATCACCAACGCCCGGCATCCAGTGAAACGCTTACTGCAACGGGGCGCGCTTTTTGTAAGCGCCTAGAAGCGCTGGGATACTACGCGGGAATCTACGCTTCTTCTTCCTGGCTTTACACAGAGCTCAATATGGCAGCACTCGCAGATATTGATGTATGGGTAGCGCATTATGGCGTATCAAAACCTTCATACACCGGCTCCTATGGGATGTGGCAGTATACCTCAACTGGGCGTCTTCCAGGGTACAGCGGAAACTTAGACCTCAACGTGATGTACCACGACTACCCCGCAATTATCCGAAAAGCGGGGCTAAATGGCTTTCCGGCAACAAGCCAAAAAGACCTGCAATCAAAACCTGCACCGAAACCACAGCCAAAGCCACAGACGACACCAGACGTTGCCGGAGCGCGGTTTGAAAAATTTGAGAACGCCACTTTTACCTTTGGCAAAGCTACCAACGTTCGCGCACTACCGTCAACTACAAGTTCCATCGTCGCCGTCTACCGCGCGGGGGAAAGTGTCAAGTATGACCGCGTTTATGTTGGCAACGGCTATGTGTGGATCTCCTATATCGGCGGCAGCGGCATCCGTCGCTATTGTGCGGTGCGGACGTGCCGAAATGGTGTGCGTGGCGAAGCATGGGGAAGTTTTCGTTAAGGAGGTAAATTATGAGTAACAAAACATATGACGCATTAAAGCTGATTGTACAGATTATCATGCCAGCGATCATTACCTGCATTGGTGTAGTGGGTAAGGCTACTGGATTTGCGCATACGGAGATTGTGCTAACCATCTTGGGTGCTATTACGGCTTGCGCAGGGACGATACTTAAGGGGTATCATGATAGCTACATGGCTGACAAGATCATTCTTAAGAGCAATCTGGCGGATTGATGCACACGAAAAACGTACACTTGCACACGATGGTGCACAATCAAAGATACTCAACAGTTTTAATTGTTGAAATTTAGGCGTTTCTGGCTCTTGCGTGTAGTTAACTCATGCACAAGACGATGCACATGTACATCCCTTTTTAGTGGTATAATAAAAATACCGATTAAAAAGGTCGGCAAGATAAGCCGACCGAAGCGCTATCGGAAAGAAAAAGGCCGTCCGTATTGGGCGGCTTTTTTTCTATTGCTTTACTTGCTAAAACAATTTAGTGGTGTTTGCAATTTTTGCAACAACCTCATTCCGCTTTAGTAACCTTACACCACCTTAGTAACCTTACGCCATATAGGTAACTCTCTATTTTGCCGACATCGGCAAATTCTGAAATTTCAACTTTTTTGTGCGTAAAAAAGCCGCCCTACAAAGCAGGACGGCCTCTTCCGGTAGTCTGGAACTTAATCCTAGACAAACTTATCTGGTACCAAGTTGATTATAACACAAAAGCCCCTCAGGATAGGAGACCCAAACTAAAGGAGCATCTCGCTCAAACCTACCCTGAGGGTGTGTATCGATTATACCACAACAAAGGCCGCCCCGAAAGGCGGCCATGCTGTTGATGATGATCAATCATACAATAAAAATTTCAATCCACGTGCCGTGCGGCACGACCCGTTTATGGCGGGCAGATGGTAATCCATCTGCGTCTATATTAAATGATAGCGTT